>ERZ773035.158-NODE-158-length-55889-cov-44.659258_pt1 | contig 55889 bp, 49 predicted proteins | sample MGYA00511487_ERZ773035 | MGnify/ENA primary metagenome ERZ773035 (study PRJEB29015, sample SAMEA2737985) | human oral metagenome | biome: human oral; feature: human-associated habitat; material: dental | place: China | collected 2024 ... | reverse complement strand
CTTAATGCCATTGCGCGCAACCTAACATATAGTTAGAATAGGGGGTATAAGGTGCTTTTGATTAGCGCTTCAACTAACCAATCGCTCCTGATTATAGCAAACATTTGACAAAGTGTCAATACTTTTCACAACATTTTTTATGGAAATCAAGAGAATTTTGCCAGATGAACATATTTTCTCCCAGAGATTGACTAATATTGCCAATCCTCCAAAAAGCTTATGTTATATGGGAAAATTGCCAGAAGACAGCGCGCCCGTCGTATCGATAGTTGGTTCACGCAAGCCCTCAGCCTACGGAAAAGAAGTAACCGAGCGACTAGCGTCAGCCTTAGCAAAGGCGGGGTGCGTCATTGTCAGCGGACTAGCCTTAGGAGTGGACGGCATTGCTCAAAAAGCGGCTTTAGAAGCCGGTGGTACAGTAGTGGCAGTCGTCCCGAATGAATTACCCGATATTTCACCCCGGACTAATTATCGACTGGCAATGGATATTATCAAGAGGGGTGGTGCGGTCATTTCTGAATGGATGACAGGCGATAATAAAATTGTAAATCGTTGGAGTTTTTTGGAGCGCAATCGACTAGTAAGCGGGCTGGCGAATGGCATTATTATCACCGAAGCCGCGGAGCGTAGCGGTACATTAAATACCGCTTCCCATGCTTTGAATCAGGGCAGAGATTTATTTGTCGTACCCGGCAACATCACAAGCCCACTCTCAGCAGGCTGTAATGCATTATTAAAGCAAGGGGCATATCTCATCACAGACGCAGAAGATGTTTTGGCTGTAATTGCTCCAGAAAAATTGCAAAAAATCGACAATGCCGAGTCGTCCCTCAGTTCAACACCAGAGGAAGCGATTATTATCAAGCTCATCTCTGATGGCATCCGTGACGGCGACGAACTCCATCAGAAGTCCGGACTATCTGCCGCTGATTTTGCCACAGCACTGACCATGCTGGAAATCAACGGCAGGATTAAGCCGCTCGGGGCGAATAATTGGACATTGCGATAGTCTAATTATATAATGCTATTTCATGAGCTTCCTCAGACGTCGCAGAGAACCCCAAGCCGAAAAAATTTCCTCACCTGAAGTCGCAGAAAGCGCACCGTTCTTCAGCTTAGAAGGCATACCACCCACGTTATTAAGTATTCTCGGCACTGCTGCGGCATGTATCGGGATTAAAGATATTGACACCTTCCGAGGGTTTGTTGTTTTTGCCCTCGGCAGCGTAGTCGATGCGTTTGATGGCAAACTAGCTCGAGCGACTAATGGCGAGACTGAGCTTGGCAAATTAGTTGATCACGTTGGAGATAAAATTAAAGCAGCTTGTACTCTCTGGGTAATGCACGAAAAAAAGGCTGCACCCAAAATAGCGCTAGGAGGAATTGCTTTAGCTAATTGCGTTAATGCTTTCTGTTCTGTGAAGGCCTACTTTGACAATCCAGACGAGCCTCAAACACCGGAAAAAAGCGGTAAGCTAGCAATGGCAGGTGAATTTGCGTCATTGATATTCTATGCTGCTAGTCACTTCGCAAAAAATAATGGCCTAGAAAAAGTCAGCAAAGTAACATGGACTATAGGACACGTTGGAATGATACTAACAGCGCCTTTCATAGTTCATTCAGGTGCAAAATATATTAAAAGAGCGAGACTGAACAGGTGGAGATTTGGCAAATTTCAATGGCCATTGTAGTATAATAGACGTATGAAAAATCTCGTCATCGTCGAGTCACCAGCCAAAGCTAAAACTATTGAGAAATATTTGGGCAAGGATTTTCACGTTCTGTCAAGCGTGGGACACATCCGCTCGATTGTCAAAAAAACCAAGGACGGCACGCCACCAATTGATGTGGCAAATGATTTTTTTGCTGTCTACGAAGTCGATCCAGAGAAAAAGAAAGTCATCACCGAGCTAAAGAAAAACGTCAAGGCCGTCGGCAAAGAGAACGTCTGGCTGGCCACCGATGAAGACCGCGAGGGGGAAGCCATCGCTTGGCATCTCTGTAAAGTGCTGGATTTGCCGATTGAGACGACCAAGCGTATCGTCTTTCACGAGATCACCAAGGATGCCATCACCAATGCCATCAAAAACCCGCGCACTGTTGACATGAATCTGGTGCAAGCTCAGCAAGCGCGGCAGATTCTCGACCGATTGGTTGGCTTTGAGCTCAGCCCTGTGGTCTGGCAAAAGGTGCCGGGCGGCAAGTCAGCCGGCCGCGTCCAGAGCCCGGCAGTGCGGCTGCTGGTCGAGCGCGAACGAGAAATCATGAAATTTGCAGGCAGCTCACAGTTCAAGGTGACCGCCATATTCATCCACGACAATCAAGAATTCAAAGCCGAGCTCAACCAGAAATTTGGCTCTGAAGCAGCTGCTCACGAATTCTTAACTAGCCTCAAGCCAGCCACATTCACCGTCAGCGACATCTCGAAAACACCCGGCACGCGCAACCCAGCCGCGCCGTTTACGACATCAACTTTGCAGCAGGAAGCCAACGCCAAACTTGGTTTTAGCTCCAAAGCCACCATGGCCTCGGCCCAGCGGCTCTACCAAGACGGTAAGATCACCTACATGCGTACCGACTCGGTCAATTTGAGCGGGCAGGCCATCGCCAGCGCCACTGATTTTATCAAGCGGCTGTACGGCCCAGATTATTCAACTGTGCGCAAATTCAAAACCAAATCCGCCTCCGCCCAAGAAGCCCACGAAGCCATTCGCCCAACCGACATCACCCGCGAAACCGTCACCTCCAACGAGTACGACCAAAAACTCTACGACCTCATCCGCCGCCGCACCCTAGCATCCCAAATGTCGGCAGCGAAATTAGAGAAGACGACAGTGACGATTAACATTGAGGGCAGGGAATTATCTGCTACCAACAAAACATCTGCACAAACCCGAGAATTGGATGACGATGAGGCGCGGCGCGGCGAGGACTGTCTGAGCGAAGTGAGTTCCGCAGCCGCCCGAGACGAATCGGAGAGAGAATCTCGGCGTGCGGAAGCCGTTTTGGAGGGGGCAGATAATTCTTTCGGGCGTTTCCACTTTGAAGCCAAAGGCGAAGTCATCGCCTTTGACGGCTTCCTGCGCGTCTACGGCGGTGGCAAAGACGAAATCTTACCAAAGCTCCACACCGGCGACACACTTGAAACTCACAACATCACCGCCCGCCAAACCTTCGCCCGGCCGCCGGCCCGCTACACCGAAGGCTCACTGGTTAAGAAACTCGAAGACCTCGGCATTGGCCGGCCATCAACCTACGCCACCATCATCGACACCGTGCAAACCCGCGGCTACGTCGAAAAAGGCGACAGCGAAGGCCAGTCGCGCGACGTCATCGTCCTAAATTATAATGGCGAAGAGGTCAGCCGTGACATCGTTCAGGAAAAAACCGGCTCTACCCGCGGCAAACTTATCCCGACACCAAGCGGGGAACTGATCGCTGACTTTCTGACCGACCATTTCACGCAAATCGTTGACTATGATTTCACCGCCAATGTCGAAACTGAATTTGATAAAATCGCCGCCGCTAACCTGGCTAAAAGCGCCATGCTCAACGGATTTTATACGCCATTTCACAAATTGATTGAACAATCAGGCGGCATCGACCGCAGTAAAGTTGGCGCTAACCGCGAAGTCGGCATCGATCCGAAATCCGGCAAGCCAATCCTGGCGCGCTTTGGCCGCTTTGGCCCAATGCTGCAGCTGGGCGCCACTGACGATGAAGACAAACCGCGCTTTGCACCGCTGCCGAAGGGGGCGAAAATTGAGACCGTCACCTTAGATCAGGCACTCGAAATGTTCAAATTGCCGCGCGTCATTGGTCAAACCGAAGACGGACAAGACATCAAAGCCAACATCGGCCGCTTTGGCCCGTACATCCAAGTTGGCAAGCTGTTCGTCTCCATCAAGCCCGAAGACCCGCACACCATCACCCTGGAAAAGGCCCGCGAACTCTACGCCGCCAAACTCCAGGCCGAAGCCGAGAAAAACATCGCTGACTTTGGTGACGGCGTCAAGGTCCTTAACGGCCGCTTCGGTCCATACATCACCGACGGCACTAAAAACGCCAAAATCCCTAAAGACACCGACCCAAAAACCATCACTCACGAGCAAGCCCTGGAGCTCCTTAAGGCCGCGCCCGCGAAAGCCGCTCGCCGACGTATAGCTAGAAAAAACACCAAATCATCAGCCTGAAAAGCCTAACCTTTTTTATACTATCCAATAAATCTAAATAATAAAAACTCTCACATCATCCATTGCAAAAATAGTAAAATCCATGCTATAATTTGTACAAGCAATTATCGCAATCATCCCTTGACATTTATGAATTGCAATTGTATAATTAAAAATATATTTCAATCAATATAACCTGTGGTGAGGCAGAGAGGACGTTTCCAATAGCATGAACGAAACATCAAAAACCGAACGAAGCTCCGACTTAAGTTCTGTCGTCGACACTATCATTTCCAAGATAAGTCAAGAGCGCGAAAAGGAAATTATTTCTCGACGATTTGGTTTATACGATCGGAAAGAAACTCTAGAGTTGATTGGCGACATGTTTGGAATTACCCGTGAACGCGTCCGCCAGCTGGAAAAAGCAATTTTAGCACGCCTGAGAGTGGCTATTGCCGAGGGCGAGCTGCCATCAGTCGTTGCTATGGAAAAATCTATCACCTCAAGCTTGTCTGAGATGGGAAGAGTGGCGCGAATGCAGGATTTGGCATCGCACTTTTTAGATAAGGAAGCTTCGACAATTGAGCGCGCGCACGTAGCGTTTATCGCTGAGCTAGCAGGAAACATCACGATCGTGGCAGAAAACGATGACTATTACCAAGCTGCAGCCATCGACACGCTTGGAAATGAAAAGCAGGTTAGAACAAGAATTGAAGAGATAGTCAAGGCAATTAAAAAACATGGCGAGCCGATCACCGCGGAAGAACTCCATAAAGGGCTAGATTACGAGCATCCATCAAACATCACGGCGCTGGCTACTGTCAGTAAAAAACTAGCTAAACTGCGTGATCAGTGGGGCCTTGCCAAATGGCCATCGGTCAATCCAAAAAATATTCGCGATAAAATCTACGTCGTTCTAGACACGAATGGACAACCAATGCACTTTTCCGACATCGCTAAAGGCATTCGAGCTAGTGAGTTCAATCGCCGAAGTGTCACCACCCAAGCCATTCATAACGAGCTCATCAAAGACAAGCGATTCGTACTGATTGGACGAGGTATTTATGCGCTTGCCAGCTGGGGTTATAGCCGCGGCACTGTTTCTGATATCATTGCCGATATCTTAAAGAATTCTGATACGCCACTACGCCGAGATGAAATCGTCCGTCAAGTTCTTGAGAAACGACAGGTCAAAGAAACCACAATTTTACTCAATCTTCAATCAAAGCCGCAATTCAAACGTGTAGCCAAAGCTACCTACGTTTTTGACGAAACCGTTTAAGTTGCAAACTTCTTCCAGAGGTGAGATAATTTACATAGCATGCAGCTTATTTCCTGGATCATCGGCACGTTGTTACAATGGTATGTTTGGCTACCGATTGTGGCGGTACTTGTATTTTTGACGTGGCGAAATTATCGAAAAATCGAAGATTTCACGCCAGTTGAAAGTGTATTGTTAGTGCTTGAAATCCCAAAAACCAACGATAAAAAGGAGTTGGCGGCCGAGCAATTATTTGCCTCACTCCATGGTATCTTACGTGATAGCCGAGAGCTGCGCTTATCTGGCGGACATCAAGAGCATATCAGTTTTGAAATTGCTTCAGTCAATGGACAAATCCGTTTTTATGTTTGGGTGCCGCGAACACTACAGAGCTTCGTTGAGGGGCAAATTTACTCACAATATCCAACCGTTCAAATCCATCAGGCCGACGAAGATTACACAGAGCACCAGCGCGACCATGAAGTTGCTTACTCTGCTGAATTAGCCCTGACTACTGATGAGTTTTTGCCAATTCGTACTTTTCAGAGCTTTGAAGTTGATCCACTGGCGGGCATTACTGGTACACTAGCGAAGTTAGAAACGACTGGCGAAGAATTATGGATTCAGGTTCTAGCCAGACCAATTCCTGATGATTGGCAGCACGCGGCCGATCGCTACATTAATAATATAAAAAACGGTCGGCAATTGTCACTGCCAGGGCTAGGTGGCGGCATGCAATGGCTCATCGGTATAATTGGCGCATTGTGGCAACCGCCCGAACAGGGAATTGGTGATGTAAAAACCGTCGAATTGTCTGATCGTGATAGAACTCGCATATCTGAGGCAGAGAAAAAAGCGACAAAATTAGGCTATGAGGTAAAAATCCGTCTGGTATATATGGGCGAGAGTCAAACCAACGCTAAACTCCGAATGCAAGCACTGGTTGGAACGTTTAAGCAATTCAACTCAACCAACCTCAACGGCTTTCGCGCTGTCAAGGGTGCGTTTGGCAAAGAATTTATCGACAAATATCGCAAGCGCGCGTTTTACGGCGATGGGTTCGTGTTGAATATCGAAGAGCTGGCTTCCGTCTTCCACTTGCCGCACACCAATGTCGAGACGCCGAACATCGTCTGGGCCAGCGCCAAAACCGCTGAACCGCCGTCCAAGCTGCCTGTCCTGACCGGTAGCGACGCCAACGACGACCAAATTTCCGCCTTTGGTGTCACCAATTTCCGCGGCATCAACCACCAGTTCGGCATGCTGCGCTACGACCGCTCGCGTCACGTTTACATCATCGGCCAGACGGGGGCAGGCAAGTCGGGATTGCTCGAATTATTCACTCTCAGCGATATCTTTCACGATCAAGGCTACGCCATCATCGACCCGCACGGTGATTTTGCCATCAACAACATGAAATTCATCCCCGGCTCACGGCTGAACGACGTCGTCTATTTCAACCCAGCCGACACCGCCTATCCGCTTGGTTTTAACCCATTAGAAGTCACCAATCCGAACCAAAAAACTAATATATCATCAGAGGTCATCGGTGTTCTGAAGCGTATGTTTGGCGATTCGTGGGGTCCGCGACTAGAGTACATTTTGCGCTACACCATCCTGGCACTGCTCGACCGGCCAGAGACAACCATGCTGGACATTACCCGCATGTTGACTGATAAAAACTTCCGCAAAGAAACACTGGGCTATTGCCGCGACACTGTGGTCTTGCAATTCTGGAATGTTGAATTCGCCAGCTGGAACGACAAGTTCGTCGCCGAGGCCGTCGCACCAGTCCTCAACAAGGTCGGCGCCTTTACCGCCAACCCAATCATCCGCAACATCATCGGTCAGCCCAAATCCACCTTCAACATCCGCCAAATCATGGATGAAGGCAAGATTCTCATCGTCAATTTGTCCAAAGGCCTCATCGGTGAAGATAACGCTGCCATCCTCGGCTCGTTCCTGGTCACCAAGATTCAGCTGGCTGCTATGAGCCGCTCTGACATCCCAGACATCCGCGACCGCCGTCCATTTTACCTTTACGTCGACGAGTTCCAGAACTTTGCCACCGATTCATTTGCCACCATCCTGTCTGAAGCCCGCAAATACGGCCTCAATCTGACCGTCGCCAACCAGTACATCTCGCAGATGAACGAAACCGTGCGCGACGCGGTGTTTGGCAACGTTGGCACCATGATATCGTTCCGTGTGTCTGCTGATGACGCACCAATTCTCGCCAAGCAATTTGAACCGAATTTCGAAGCCGTCGACCTCTTGCAGATGCACAATCGTAACTTCGTCATCAATATGGTCATCGGGGGAGAGAAGACCCCGGCTTTCTCCGCACGTACCCTCGAGCTTCCGCCAAGCCAAGCCGATAATACCCTGCACATCATCGAGCATTCACGACGTATGTACTCGCGAAACAGGGAAGACGTCGAGCGAGAGATTAACGCCGCCATCATGCCACCCCACCGCCCAAAAAATCAACCGGCCCAGCCGCGCCCGCAAGCCGTCGCCGCAGCTGCATTAGCCCAGCCCGTTAAAAAGTCCGCTAGTCAACCAGCTCAAAAAGCCAACTCTGCCACCAACGCCCAACCAGCTACACCGCAAACCGCCACGAACAGCGGCGAAGTTATCTTGCAAATCCGCGGTAATAACACACTCGATAAACCAGCAGACTCAGCCGGCCCAACCGCCACTACAGTACCCAAAAAGCGGCGGCGAAGGCGAAAGAAGAGTGCTGCATAAACAACTATTTGCAATAATCAATATCTTCAGTTACAATATCTTTGCAGTCCCTTAAGTAAGGATTGTACCAATTTCTAAATTGTTTTAGGTTTCTATAATAATTTAGTAGAAATACTAAAGCAAAGCTCTAATCCGCTCACTCGTTGGGCGGATTATCTTCTTATGTGGTGAAAATATACTTATGCTTTCAATTATTACTCTTTGGTTATATAATTATGCCAAAAGACATCATAAAAAGGGCTTAATTTATGACGGAAAAAACTTCATATTCACCGAAAAAATATTCGCTAGGGCTAGACATCGGTACAAGCTCAATCGGCTGGGCAGCACTGGATCTAGACAAGGAGCGTATTCACGATTTGGGAGTGAGGATATTTGAGCGGCCAGAAGACCCGCAAAATGGCGACTCACTCGCCAAGCCTCGCCGCGACGCACGTTCAGCTCGTCGCCGTCTGAAACGCCGTCGCCAACGTCTCAATCACCTGAAACAATTTTTCGTCGACCAAAATATTCTCACGAAAGATCGAGTCGAGGAAGTTCTAAATTACAAGTCTGATTTCAACAAATTAGACGTGTATGGTCTGCGAGCAAGAGCACTTACCGAAGAATTATCGCCCGAAGAGTTGCTCAAAGTTTTATATCAAATTGCCAAACGACGCGGCTTCAAATCAAACCGCAAGGTCGTGGAAGAATCAGACAAAGAAGGCGGTCGTGTTACTAGCGCCCTCAAAGCTAATGAAAAGTTTCTCGCTGATAACAGTTACACAACTGTCGGCGACGCGCTGAGCCGCGATGAAAAATTCGCTCTGCACAAGCGCAATAAACGCGACGACTATACCAACAGTTTTGCCCGCGATGACTTTTTGCGCGAACTAGAGCTCATTATTAAAACCCAGCGAAACTACGCCCTGAAAAATGTCCCCGAACAGACTATCAACAAGTTAATTTATGGCATTGACGATGGGCAGGTCACTAATGTCAGCGCCATCATGTACCAGCGCCCGTTTATGACTAAAGAACTAATCGAGAAGATGGTTGGCGATTGTACGTTTGAAAAAGACGAAAAACGGGCACCAAAAGCCAGCTACAGTTTCGAGGTATTTCGCCTGGCAAGCGATTTATCACACCTCGTATTCATTCCTCGCGACGCCAGCAAACGCCAGGCTAAGCGTGAAAATCTAGAGGTAAGATTGTCTTCAGAACAAATTATCAAAGTCATTGATCTAGCCAAAAACCAAAAAAGCTTAACCTACAAAAAGGTGCGTAGTACCGCAGGAATTAGTGAAGACTACGTGCCAAAAGATGTACACGGTAAGAAGAAAGAGGGTGACGAATTCGGCGAAGACAATACTTTTGGCGGCCTAAAAGCGTATAGCGACATCAGGTTAGCGCTGAAAGATTTACCAGAAGATTGGGCGAAAATTGATAATGAATCGGCGATCAATCAAATCGCCTACATCCTCACTACGCAAAAAGCCGACGAGGACATTCAAGCTGAACTAGATTCACTGCCGCTTTCTAACAAAGCCAAAGAAGCTATCGTCAAAATTAAGCCAACCAATTTCAGAGCATTCGGGCATCTATCAATCAAGGCTTTGCAAAAAATCACGCCGCACATTCTTGAGGGTATGACTTACGACAAAGCCTGCGAGGCAGCTGGCTACAACTTCAAAAAGCAATCTGCCAGCCTAGAGCAAATCACCAACCCTGTCGTCAAGCGTGCCATCACCCAGACACTAAAGATTGTTCGCGCCATTGAGCGTAAATATGGTAAGCCATATTTCATCAAAGTTGAAACCGCTCGCGACTTGGCAAAAAATTTCAAAGATCGTAAAGCAATTGAAAATGAGAATAAGGAAAATCAAGCGCGCAACCAAAGTATCATTCAGACACTAAACGAGAACGGCATCGTGACTCCAACCGGTCAGCAGATAATTAAAGTCAAGCTCTATCGTGAACAAAACGGAGTCTGTCTATACTCCGGAAAGTCGATTGATTTTGAGACGATGTTATGCGACGACAACGCTTATCAAGTTGATCACATTGTGCCATTTTCACGTTCCAACAACGACGGAATTACTAACAAAACTCTGGTATTAACAGAGGAGAATCAAAAGAAGGGCGATCAAACACCATTTGAATATTTTGGTGCAGATGAAAAACGCTGGAAAGAATTTGCTGCTCGAGTAGAATCAATATATAAAACACGCGATATCAAAACATCTGACAAAGCCACAAACGCCATCAATTACAAATACAACGGCTACGCTATGAAAAAGAAGCAAAATCTATTGCTTCAAGACTACAAAAATGACAGTTGGAATGTGCGCGCTCTGAATGATACGCGATATATCACGCGGTTTATCCAAAATTACTTACGCCAAATGGTTGACTTTGCTGAAGGCGAAGAAAAACAGCGCGTAATCGCACCAAACGGCACGACAACAGCCTATTTACGCAAACGCTGGGGGCTAGCCAAAGATCGCACTGAGGACGTATTACACCACGCTAAGGACGCAGCGGTTGTAGCGGTAATTGACCAGAGTATAGTGAGGCAAGCTAATCTATTTGCGAAACGCGGGGAGATAGCCGCCCTACTATCATCTGTAAAAACGATGGAAGAAAAGACCGACAAGCTGACTGGTGAAATTATTGACGAAGATGAGTTTGATAAAGCTCAGCGGCGCAAGGATGCGGCGATCGTATTGTCTTCAAAGTATTTTCCGCAACCCTGGGATAATTTCGGCAAAGAAGTCATGAAACGCACTCTCAATACCGATATTGCCACACTGCAAAATGAACTGCGCGGACTCGATAATTACGACGAAGACTTCCGCCTGAGCGTAAAGCCAATCTTCGTTTCTCGCATGCCACGCCGCAAGGCTGCCGCTCAAGCACATAAGGAGACCATCCGCTCACCAAAGGTCAAAGATAATGATCAGCGAACCGCACGAATGCCGCTTAATAAAGTTAAGCGCAAGGATGTCGAAAACTCTGTACTTAAAGAATCCGATAAATGGCTGTACGATAAATTGCTCGAAAGGTTAGATGCTCATGATAATAATCCCGAGAAGGCTTTCGCTGAACCTATTTACAAAAATGACAAAAAATTCGACAAAAACGGCAAACAACTGTCGCCAGTCTCGACTATCAAAGTATATTCGACGCAACCAAGCGGATTTTATATCAACAACGGTAAAGCTTTCGTCAACAATAGGTCTATGGTACGGCTTGATGTGTATCAAAAACCAAACAAGAGGGGGAAAATTGAGCACTTCTTCGTGCCAGTTTACGCCCATCAAGTTGGTAAAAATAAGCCCACACCAACAAAGATCCTACCAGCACCAAAAGGGCTCACTGATATAGATGAAACTTTCACTAAAGTCTACTCGTTATATCCGAATGACTATGTACGAATTTACCTTAAAAATGAGATACGAGAGGGGTATTATGTAAAGTACAATGTAGCCAATGGAGCTATGCAGCTATTACCAAACTATGCACCAGGAAAAAATCAAAATACTTTTGTACAAGTCTATGGTAAAAATGCTCAGGCTATCGAACGCTACGACGTCTCCGTCCTCGGCGATAACTATAGGTGGTTATAAATGGCCTGGCGCGTCGTAGCTATCGAAAATCCTGCCAGGCTGAGTTTGCGCGACAACCAGCTAGTAATCGCGCAAGAAACTGAGGCGACTTTGCCAATTGAGGATATCGATGCGCTCATCCTAGATGGCTACGGTATGACCACGACTACAAATCTGCTCACAGCGCTGGCTACCAAAGGCACCACAACTGTTATCTGTGACGAAAAGCACTTACCAGCCAGCGTACTTCTACCGTATTCGCAACATTCACGCCAAGCCAAAGTTTCACGCCAACAGCTCGCCATGAGCCAGCCGCTCAAAAAGCAGCTGTGGCAGCGAGTTATCATCAGCAAAATTACCAATCAAGCCGATGTCTTGCGGTCTATCGGATTAGACGATACCACCTTACGTGCCCATATTAGCGATGTCAAATCAGGCGACACTAGTAATCGCGAGTCGCTAGCTGCTCGCATATATTTCGACCAGCTGCTTGATGACGCCACGCGCCGTAAGCCAATTTGGCACAATGCCGCGCTTAACTATGGCTACGCAATAGTCCGCAGTCATATCGCTCGACACATTGCTGCCCGCGGGCTAGTCGCTTCGCAAGGAATCTTTCATCACAATGAGCTCAATAGTTTTAACCTAGCCGACGACTTGATTGAGCCTTACCGTGCCGCCGTTGATTTATATATCCTAGAAAAAGTTGCCCCGCTTCACGTCGGCGACCACGATGCCAGCCTCACCAAGCATGACCGTCAACTCATAATTGACATATTAAATTATTATGTTATAATTGATGGTAAGAAGTTTACTATAAAACATGCGGTTGAGCGAACAGTTGAAAGCTTTATCGAATGTATCGAGGTAAAGGAGGCATGTAAGCTTCTTTTGCCAAAAATCGCCTCCTAACAGGGAAGGGATGTCATATAAAATCATGAGGGTCGCGGTATTTTTCGATTTGCCGACCAACACTAAAGCTGAGCGCAAAGCCGCTACACAATTTCGCAAATTTTTGCTGGATGACGGTTTTGATATGCTGCAATATAGCGTATACACGAGACTGTGCCCAAACCGCGACGTTGCTGAAAAGCACATGATGCGCGTCAAACGCCACGCACCAAATAGCGGATCAGTACGATTATTATATTTGACTGAACATCAATTCACACACATGTACGTTATTGTCGGCGAAAAAACTGTCCAAGAAAAGAACATACACGCTGGTCAATTAGCATTTTTCTAACCAAAAATCCCCCTCGTAACAGAGGGGGATTTGAGGAAGTATTATACCAATATCTAAATTGTTAGGGAACTATAACAGCGCGTTTGTACAAAAAGCTGCTGGTAATTATACCAATATCTAAATTGTTAGGGAACTATAACCTTGTGCCATTCCTTTGACTATTTTTGGTTATTATACCAATATCTAAATTGTTAGGGAACTATAACACAAACTCAGATAATATTACCTCTCATATAATTATACCAATATCTAAATTGTTAGGGAACTATAACAGATGTGTAGGTGGCGATATCAATTACCTGATTATACCAATATCTAAATTGTTAGGGAACTATAACCCCCGCCCCATATTATAAGGTATTAAATTATTATACCAATATCTAAATTGTTAGGGAACTATAACCTCGTCAACGAAGACTAGCGCCGCTTCCGCATTATACCAATATCTAAATTGTTAGGGAACTATAACTGCCGACCCAGTGCCTTGCAGGTGGCGGTGATTATACCAATATCTAAATTGTTAGGGAACTATAACCGTTTTTTCCTGATTATCATCCATTTTCTGATTATACCAATATCTAAATTGTTAGGGAACTATAACGCCGAACTCGCCACAAAGACAATACGCCGCATTATACCAATATCTAAATTGTTAGGGAACTATAACCAGAATCACTAACTGATATATCTATCAGTTATTATACCAATATCTAAATTGTTAGGGAACTATAACGCACTTCGGTCGGTGATTTGCCCATGCTCAATTATACCAATATCTAAATTGTTAGGGAACTATAACGGTTGTTCCAACCTCCTAAAGTCATCAGCGATTATACCAATATCTAAATTGTTAGGGAACTATAACGAGCTTCGTATGTATTAAATAGTTTGTCAGATTATACCAATATCTAAATTGTTAGGGAACTATAACAATGATAGCATATCTGCATCATTGCGGGTTATTATACCAATATCTAAATTGTTAGGGAACTATAACAGCATCACGGTCATTTTTATCAACTAGCTTATTATACCAATATCTAAATTGTTAGGGAACTATAACTCAATTAAATCAGTGTCAACTTTGAATTTAATTATACCAATATCTAAATTGTTAGGGAACTATAACAGGTATTCAGACCTTCTTTGGTGAGCAAGGATTATACCAATATCTAAATTGTTAGGGAACTATAACCGCGCACAAAAAACGTGGAACGTTGCTCTGATTATACCAATATCTAAATTGTTAGGGAACTATAACCATGGTAGGTCCATTAAACTAAAAGGAACATCCCATAAACTTAGGAGCGATCTACTTATCAAGCATTAAGCGCCCGCTGAGCTGCCACTACTACATCTACAACCTCGCTATAAACCGTCATTCCAGACTTATAACAATCCACCTGTGTCACAATGTCAAACCGCCGCGCATAATCTGGATGCGCACCAACAAGCACGCATGAATTACGACCAAGTTCTTTGCCCAGCTCAAACTTTGACAAGCCGCCTCCGCCCCCTCTGAAGCCAACAGTTGATTACGACGAGGGTTGGCTACCACAATATCCTGGTTACCCAGCAGTTTTATCGCTTCTGCCTGCCAATCTGGACAATTCGTGATACCTCCTGCCAAAAACAAATCTACCGATGGCAGTACATCGCGCAAACTTATATCATCCGGAGTGATAAACCCTCATACTTCTATGATATTAGCATGCAGCAAAAATATCAACGAAACCTTATAAAAAAGATTATGCTATACTTGCACTCATGGAAGTACTATTTGTCATAATCATAATTTTCGCCTTAGCAGCGATTGGAGTAAAAACAAATAATAATATCGCCAAAAAACCAAAGAGGGAATACGCATACACTAAAAAAGCCTGCGCAATGACACGGCACGAGCTAATATTCTATAAAACCCTGCTTGAAGCAGTAAGCGGCTGCGTAATTATCCCGCAAGCTCACTTAAGCATGTTTTTAGATCATAAGATTTACGGACAGAACTGGAGCAGGGCATTTTCAAGAATCAACGGCAAATCAGTGGATTTTCTTATTTGCACCAATGATATGAAACCACTCATAGCTATTGAACTTGACGACAACACCCATGATCGTCCTGACCGCCAAAAGCGCGACATTTTCGTTAACTCAATTATAAGCAATGCAAATATGCCCCTGCTGCGGTTTAAGGCGGGTGAGTGGAATAGCGAGATCATCAAGCAAGAAATCGCCCACACTCTTCAAGGACCAATGTTCGAAAAATAATAGAACAAAAAACGAACTAATTATTCAATACGCTATGAAGTCGCATAAGACTGGCGTCTTTATATTTTATAAATCGTAGGCGCCAAATAATAGCAAACACTAAAGTAAATTCATAGCCAACTGTACATAAACATAATTACACCAAAAACAGGGCGACAACTAATTAATGGGCGAGAGATTTTCAGAAAGTTAAAATAGAAATCCATGAAAGCAGCATAATTTTAAGACAGAAAAGACGATAGAGTATTCATATCTCATAGATAGTTTTAATGTCGCACAATGTACCTTTTACGTAATAATAAATATCGTACAAAGATGAATGCTCATACATCCAGCAATAATCAAATAAACTATAAAATCGCTCGTTCTACTTGCACGCCAGGGGATTTTCTTCTAAAGGCTTCTGGTCGCGATCCATTATCAAAAACTTACGCACAAAAAACATAAATAAACTTCAACATAAAACCCAAGACCTCACCATGCCTATATGTATTGATATTTTTACATCATAACCGGCAGATATCTGCACGCTCGCATAGTCATTAAGTTTTCCACATACGCAGCTTGTGCTATTTGACATTTTGCTATTTTTATTTCCCCGCTCCCCTAGTTTGTGGTCTTGCTATTATTTTACTTTTATACATTTTATATTGTTATATATTTTGCCAGTTCATTAAAGTAGAACAAAAAGCGAACTAGCTCTATTTAACAGAGAAGTTGACCTTTCTATTTATAAAAAGACCTCTGGTCTACCCTGACGTCTATATATTCTGGCGCACTACCAGTTTTCCCCAGATATTCCAGCGTTATGATCGCCTGTTTGACCTGAGATTGTGCAGACCTATCAACTGTCATTCGCACCTGCGTCGCCCTACCCTCGACCTTAAACCAGACTTGCCGCACAGTACTCGCCGGTAAAGTCGCCTCTGAAACCTTTATCTTATACTGCGCGAACGCCGACACCGCTTGGCCAAGAAAACTCAGAAATTGTCGATTAATAACCTCTTGACCACCTCTGGTAGGCAAACCACTCTCGTCACGCACTGCAACCGCAGGTGTGTCAAAATAATTTTGCTCGAAAGTTACACCGCCATCATCTACAAAATATACTTTGCCACCAGATGACCATTGAGCTACTGGTTGGCGAAAAGTCAGCTTCACGGCCGAGCGTACCAGAAAATCGCCTTCTATACGAATATTTTTTACTTCAGGAGCTTTCTGTAGGAAAAATTGCTTCAAGTCGTTATTGTTAAGAAAAAACCGAAACCGCTCCGCTGGATGGGCGCTGTAATATTCATTGAGTGCGGCCACGTATTTCTTAGAGCTATTGGAGCTTTTCATGTCGGGAGTTTGAATGGAAATATCAATGGTCAATTGAAACAGTAAAAATACTACAATAGCCAAACTCACCGCAGTCATAAATAATCTCCGAGCCACGCTACGTCGCTTTTTTACCAACTCGTGCGCCTCCAGCCTCTCTGAAGCCTCAAGTGGCGATATTGTTTGACGGCTATTTAACGTACGATTTCGACGATATGATTGAGTTGGAAGATCTTCATAAATCTTAGCTTGGCGGCGAGCAGCAATCTCCCGACGACTTAAGTTTGACTCAGATTTTTTCTTAGAAAAAGGCAGTTTCACCTTCGTCTACCCTGTCTTCGTATTGTCGTGAGAATGATCTTTGCCATATCTTTAGCGGCATCCGGTTTAGCAAATTTACCAAAATTATTTCCTAGTCCTTTTAGGATTTTTTGTGATCTTAAGATACTAATAATTTTTCGTAATAAGATACGATTATCCTTATCCAACTCTTCCTCTGTGACAATTAATGCCGCCAACGCGTCTTGATAGACCTTAGCGTTTTTCAATTGATGACCGCCTGTTAGCTGACCATTAGGGATGATTATGGTTGGCTTGTGTAGTGCAGCCAACTCCAGCAAAGTTGTCGCCCCTGCCCTAGTCACGACAATATCCGCTGCCGCCAAAACCTCCGCCATGCCATCATGAACAAACGCTTGTAAACACCACCCGTCACGCTCATCAGTCTGTTGAAGAATGTCTTCATATTGTAGATTTCCTGATATCAAAAATACCGACGCTCCAGCAAGCAATTCCTCTCTAATTGCCACAATTGCAGCATTAATACGAGCAGCGCCCAATCCGCCACCTGTAATAACCACCAGCGGCTTATCACCATCAAAGCCCAACTTTTCCTTCAGCTCTCGCCGCTCTGACTCAGAATATGGCCGGAACTCTGGCGCTACAGGAATACCAACATAAGTCGCTTTCTCAGGAGGATAATTATAATATTTAAGTGGCGCACCCGTGCCAATTGCCCTCGCAAACGGACTAAGTAAACGATTGGTTAATCCTGGATGAGCGTCAGAATCATGCAGCACTAGCGGAATTTTCAGTAATCGTGCCGCATAACCCACCGGTAAACAAACATAACCACCTTTGATAAAAATAACGTCTGGCCGCCATGCTAACAACTTAAAAAGACTCTGAAAAAAACCAATTAGCACCTTAAATCCATCGCGTAAATTTGGAAACAATATTGATGGATGGAAATGAAACGACATACTCTTACCGTGATATCGGCGAAGCTTTCCAGCTATAATTAATTCAACTGGGATATTTTCATCAAACTTACCAAAAATTCCACGCGCACTAACGCCAAATTTCTTATCACACCAAAATCGCAATTCGTGCTTACCTGATTTTTCTAACTCTCTAAATACGGCTACCACTGGCGTAACGTGTCCGCCCGAGCCGCCGCCGACCGCTAAAATCTTGGCCACTCTCACCCTCCTCTAATGCTTTATGTGATGTAAATTTGGAAATTTGAAAAACTAGCCCAAGCGCCGCCGCGATAAACATCATACTCGTCCCGCCGTAGCTAAGCAGCGGTAATGGAATTCCCGTCAGCGGCATTAGTCCCGTCATTGCTGCCACATTAAGTACAACATGAGAAGCAATCCAACCAAAAATCCCTGCCACAATCAAGCGCAGCGTTATATCCGGCAGTCGTGCCGCCACACGCAAAATCGACAGTAGTAACGCCGTAAAAAGCGCCAAAATCGCCATCAGGCCAAGAAAACCGAACGTCTCGCCCATCACCGCGAAAATCGAGTCGTTAATTGCTTCAGGTAAATAGCCAGTTGCTTGTACACTCTTGCCAATCCCAAGCCCCCACAGCCCACCAGAACCAATCGCAATCCTAGCCTGTTGAATATGATAATTGCTATTTTCCTGACCACTCGCGGTTTTATGACTATCTCCCTGAACAAACGTCATCACACGCTCAATTCGATGCGGCGACGTAAAAATCATAACTAGCCCACAAAACGCCACAACCCCTAAAATCTTACCGATTATTCTCCAATCAACACCCGCCACCACGATCATTGATAAGACAATTGCCACCAAAGAAACGCCAGTTCCCAAGTCCTTCTGTAAAACTACAATCATCAACAGCGAAAGCACGGAAATAATACCAATTGGTATTAGCGTCTCCTGGACATCATTTAATTTCCCCTGAACGGCCCGACGCCCCAAAAATCCTGCTAAAAATAGCAATACTCCATACTTCAATAACTCCGATGGCTGAAAACTACCTAGACCACCGAGATAAAACCAGCGATATGCGCCGTTAGTTTCTCTGGCAAATGACAAGTGAAGAAGCGACCCAAGAAAAAATAACAAAACACACGAGGCAAATCCTGCCCAAAGAATATATTTTGCCCTATCTCCAGTAAACCACTTATACGGCATAAAATAAAACGCCAAAAACGCCACAACGGCGATGACAACACTGGTTAGCTGCTTACCGAAAAAAAACGTATTGCTGTAATCCGTCCCATACGCGTAATTTAAGACACTCGCCCGCTGTGGCCCCAGTGCATACATCACCACCAACCCAAGAAGCAGCAAAAGCCCCATATACAACACAATCTGATACATCGGTCGATGGCTTCGAATTGGCTGGAGAACAGCCTGACGTTTTCTAACAGCTGGACTACGCAATATGACCCCCCGCCAAAGCTAACATCACGCCGATAAAAGCCATCACGCAGCCAATCACCCAAAACCGCATCGTTACTTTAGTTTCTGGCCAGCCAATTGCTTCCAGATGATGATGAATTGGTGCAGATAAGAAAATTTTTCGCTTAAAAATCTTTTTACTAGCAATTTGCGTCAAACTCGAGCCTGCCTCTACTACAAATAGCAAACCAATTACAGGCAACAATAGCAGCGAATCCGTCAGCATCGCCACCACCCCTAAACTAGCACCGTAAGCAAAGCTGCCAACATCACCCATAAAAAACCGCGCCGGATAAATATTAAACCACAAATAGCTCAGCAGCACGCCGACCACCGTAAAGCAAAACCCCGCCAGCAATACCTGCTGTTGCAACAGCGCAATCACGCCAAACGCACCGAAGCTAATCCCCAAAAGTCCGCCAGCCAGTCCATCCATGCCATCAGAAATATTGACCGCATTGCCGGTTGCCACCACCGCAAATGCAAACAACGGGATGATCATCCAGCCAACATTCACATCCCCCATAAACGGCACGTGAAAACTCATCACGCCTAATTTGGCGAAGAAAAACCAGCCCAGAACCACACCAATAAGCGTAATTAGCGCGAACTTCACCGGACTGCGCAAGCCTGCTGCCCCGCCACCCAAGCCGCGCAAATTAATAATATCATCAATTAGTCCGACTGCACCACCACCAACTAGTGCTGCCAGAGGCAGCCACGTCTGCGCTCGGTCCAAATTAAAGAAAAACGTCACAATAAAAATCGAAATAACACCAATAATCCCAGCCATCGTTGGAATATTCCGCCGCAGCTTTGCTGCCTGGAATTTGGCAAAAACCTTTAATTTTTGACCATCAGTACTTTCTGAGCGCTGCCGCTTCCAAAACCGATATCGGTAGGCAAAAAACGTATAGATTGGTGTTAAGAACATTGCTAATAAAAACGCCCCAACGCTCAGCAGAAACACATGCGTTAGTTCATTCGTCATTGTCTGTAAAGCTACTCCCATATCTATTCCTTCGGTGCTATTTTCATATAATCAATCATCCAATTGGATATATCTGTAAAAATTGGCCCAGCATGGATATTTCCCTGTAGATTAATTCCTCTGCCTGGCGCCGCTACACGTACCATTATGACATATTCGGCACCATTTTTGCCACCGCCATAACCAATGTAGGTGGCAATCGTCTCTTTCTGAGTGTACGATCCATTCACGACCGCCTCGGAGGTACCAGTTTTCCCACCTATCTCATAGCCAGGCTTATCACTTTTTGACAAGAAAGAAGAATGGCGAGCAGTCGACAGCATCGTTCGCATCTGGGATGACGTATTACCGCTCACTGTTTGACGAAGAGATTTATTTTCTGCAGCCTGGAAATACCCCTCGTTATCAATTGTTCCACTAAAAATTGTCGGCTTATAATACTGTCCACCATTTACCAGCGATGAGAATCCAGCCGCCACCTGCACCATCGTCAGATTCATACTCTGCCCATAAGTCATTGCCGAATAACGAACTTCATTACCTTCAACACTGTCTGGCGGATAAATATATCCCGCTGCTTCACCCAGCTCAAGCCCTGTCTTACTTCCAAACCCAAATTTATCATGATAATACTCATACAAGGTCTGACGCGCTGCCAAATTAATCTGAGAACCGTTGCCTAGTCTCCGAATCGCTGTAATTGTGCCAACGTTGAGAGAATTGTTAAACGCGCCTTGAATAGTCATGATGCCGCCTAGGCCTTTTAGGGCGTTGCACATCGTACGATCAGCCACCTTAATACAATCCGTATTATTGTACGTACTAGACGGCGTAATAGCACCCTTATCAATTGCCGTAGCAAAACTAAACGATTTCACAATTGAACCCGGCTCAAACGGCACCATCGCCGCACTATTCATAAACACCGCTGGATTTTTTTGCTTGTTAAACTCTGCTGGATTATATGTTGGATAATTGGCCATCGCTAAGATTTGACCATTTTTTGGGTTCATGACAATCGCACTGCCTTCAGTTGCGTTCGCCGCCTCAATCCCCTTCTTCAGCACCACCTCTGCTTGGTTCTGGATATTCCTATCAACCGTTAATACCAAATTATCACCAGGCTTTGCCTCAATCCGCATATTATTTTTTCCAACTGTTAGCGGCACATTACGCACATCAGTCACCGACTGCAATAAACCATCTCGCCCCTTAAGTCGCTTATCAAGCGCGCCCTCTATTCCATACTGGCCCTCGCCCGCCGCATTAACAAACCCAAGCACGTGCGCCCCCAGCACACCCTCTGGATAGCTCCGAAGTGAACCCTGTTGATATAATATTCCAGCAAAATTCTTCTCTTTTAATTTTTCCGCTTGAGTTCTGGTGATATTTTTTGCCAAAACCTCATACCGCGAATTCTTATTACTCAAACGTTCAGCTGCCTTATCTGTCATTTCGCCACCAGCAACCTCTCTCAGGCTCGTGATTATCTGCTCTTGCTCCTTATCATTAACCGCATGTGGATCAGCAATCACCGTATACACTGCCTGGTTTAACACCACTGGCGCTGGCGTCTTTCCGTCCATCATGTATATTTTGCCACGCTCTGCTGGAATAATGAACTGCCGCTGCTGGCTCGCCCGCGCCATCTCTGTATATTTACTATATTGCAAGATCTGTAGCTGAAATAGTCGCAACACAAAAGCTGCCATCGCTACAAGTAAAACGATGGCCAAACAACCAGTTCTTGAACGAATAAGCCGCTGCATACTGCTTATCTTATTATATCACTTATCGCGCATAATGCGTTTCAGTCGTTGTCATTGCTGAAGCCACATTACTATTTTTCACCTTCTCTAATGCTGTTAGTCGTGCGTTTTGAACTTCTAATTCCGATTTCTTTGCGCTGAGTTCAGTAATTTTTGTATCTAAATCTCGAGCCTCGTAACCATATGCTGTTAGTCGCGTTGCCTGCGTTAGATAAATCAAGCCCAGTACTGTAATCATCAGCGCAACAAGCACTGTATGAGCAACAGGACCAAGTTTGACTTGAGACTGAAAACGTGTGGAGTTTTGGTTTCGGCGCATTTGACCGCTTGAACGGCGTGAAGTGAATGTGGTGGTTGTCATTTGTCTCTATCTTTTTATATTTATATTACATAGCAAACCAGCCCGCCCGTTAATGACAGGCTGGTTTCCCTAAGGTGTATTCCGGAATACGCTTTAGTTTAGCCGCGGCGTACTGAGACAACCTCTGGCTTGTCTGTATTCTGGAATTGTACTTTGATGTGGATTGGCATGGTGTCGCCCTCCTTTTTTGTTTATGTTTTTACAGCGTAGCGAAACTTGGCGCTTCGACTGCGCGGATTGTGAACATCTTCTGTTCCAGACACCGGTTTTTTCTCTGAGATGATCAGCTCGGCCTCGTAACCGGCAGCTGCTTGCTCCCAGAAATATCGCTTGACCAATCGATCCTCCAAACTATGAAAGCTAATTATTCCAACGCGCCCGCCCCGGTTAAGAAGGCGTGGTAGCAGCGGCAATAATTCTTCAACCAGCCGAAGTTCGTGATTGACCTCAATGCGCAGTGCCTGAAAGGTGCGAGTCGCCGGATGATGTTTCATCCCGCCGCGACCGACAGTTTGCTTGATCAGATCAGCCAGCTCGGTCGTTCCCCGAATCGGCCTGGCACCAACAATTGCCTGCGCAATCCGCCTAGCCCGCCCGGGACTTTCCTCGCCGTAACGAGTAATCAGCCGCGTCAGCTCATCAACCGAATACGAATTGACAATATCCGCCGCTGTGATTTCCGTCCGATTATCCATCCGCATATCCAGCGGCCCGTCAAACCGAAACGAAAAACCTCTCTCTGCTCTGTCAAGCTGTGGTGACGACACCCCCAAATCAGCCAAAATCACGTCAAATGTACGTCCCTGCTTGACCAAATCCTGCGCCGCGCTCACAAAATCCTTGTGAATTAGCGTCGCGCCTTTTTCAGCCAAATCGCCCAGCGTGTTAATCGCGTTATCATCGCGATCAACCAGCACTGCGCCCAAGTAATTATCCGTCCTCGTGAGGAATTCCCTGGCGTGGCCGCCATAGCCAGCCGTCAGGTCAAGATAACTCTCGCCTCTGGCTGGCCGCAACCTATCCAAGGTCACCTCCAGGAGCACGGGAACATGAATCGGTTCGCTCACTCGAAGCGTCTCCGACTGTGGTGGATGTTCTTTAATACTCATCATTGCTTTATTGTAGCAGTCAGGTGCAAGATTTTCGAGATTTATCTCCGTACAGCGATTGCAGCCCAAGCGACCTTGAGTCGCCTGGCGCGTAAAGAGGAGTAAATCTCGACAAATCGCCGCGGCTGACACCACAACGTATAGCAACGCTCGAGATCACCTAACTGGATATTTAATTCTGGCTGTTTTGTATTTGTGTTTTGTTTGTTTTTGTTGTCTTAAGAGTGGAAATGTGATGATTGTCAGTGACAACCATAGTTTCCAAAAGAGACTTATGTGTGAGGTGGAGTTTTTTGGGAGGTGTTTTGAGGAAAGAACGTTGCCGTTTTTATCGTGGAGCAAATTGCCACCTGCCATCTTCAAATACCCAGATAGTTGATCTCGAGAGGTTTTCAAATTGTTAAGGTACTGACCCAGCTAATCAATCCATATTCTCAGCCGCCATCAGCCGAAAATACGCGCCCGCCCGCACCGCCACGACTTCCCGGTCAATACCGGCATAGTCGAGTAAATGCTGCTCAATCGTCACTCGCCCCTGTTTCTGGTCGAGCGCCGATGCAGTTTTACCGCGACGGAACTTGACATTCAGGTCAGCCACGCGCTCATCCAGAATACTTCCGGTCAGCGCGCCCTCCACTTCCCGGTCCCAGACTTGCTGCGGATACAAGTGAAGATATTTGCCAAACCCGCGGGTCAACACGACACCGGACGCAAACTCTGCCCTGAGCTCGGCTGGGATGGTCAAGCGCCGCTTGTCGTCCAACTTCCGCTCAAAGTAATCTGTTTGCACGTCGTCCTTCCTCCGTGGTAGATTAGTTGGTTTTTCGTAGTGGATGTTTGTTTTGGTTGGTGATTTCCATCAACTTTCGTTCCACTGACTCCACTATACTACCCACAACTACCCACATGCAAGCCCTTTTTTCAACTTTTTACCCATTTTGATATCAAATAAAAACTTTTCCACATTTTTGTGGAAAAGTCTAGTGTTAAGACAAGCTGGCACTACACTACGGTATCCTCCCCAAAATGCTTCTGCAACCGCATCTTAATTGAGCCCTCATGACGACCAAGTTTTTGGCTAAGCTGCTGGATGGTTGCGCCCTGTAAAAACTCCTGTTTGAGAGTGTCGTCGTCGGCCTTTTCCCATGGCATGTAGGCCTTGGGATGGGTTTCGCGCATTTTGGCAATTTTTTGCTGCCAGCTGACGGATTTACCGGATTTTTTCTGTGTTGACTGTTTCCGCTTCATTTCCTCCAGCATTGGACGATAGTGCTTGGCCGCTTTACTACTTGCCCGCTGCAGCACCTCATCAATCGCCAGTGCATCAGGCGACACCGCCAGCGCCTTGCGGTTGATGCCATAAAGATACAAATTATCAAGATCACGCACCCGGCTCAAGGCCACATAACCCATACCTTCAACAAACGCTTTTCTCAGGTCAATTTTTGCCGCGTCCAGCGTCATGCCTTGGCTTTTATGTACGGTGATAGCCCACGCGAGGCGTAGTGGCACCTGCGAGATACTCGCCCGCTTGCGCTCACCATCACGCAATTCCCACACATCCGGCACCATGGTCACCTGCTGGCCACTGCGAAACTCGACGATCGGATAATCGGTCAGCGGCTCGAAATCCACCACCGTACCGATGCTCCCATTGGCGTACAATTTCTGGGGCGAATTCTTCACCGCCATCACCAGTGCGCCTAATTTTAACACAAGTTCGCTCGGCGCCAGCACCGACCGCTGCAGACTCTCGACATACACCTTTGAGCCCGTCGTCGTCTGCTGATACGTCCGCTCCTCGCCTACTAGCTCAGCCAATTTCTGACTATTGATGGCGTCAACATCAACATTGACGGTGTGTAGTTCGGTGATATCGCCGTCGGGCAATTCGACCTCCGTCCGCGCCAATAGCGTCTCGGCATGATGTCGCCTAATATCATCATGTCTCAGCGCTGTCAAAATCTCTAGCAGCTGCTCGTCATTTTGCCGATATTGCCGCTCCAGATACAGCACCGCCGGCTGCAGCTCCTGCCACACCTCTGAATACACCACAAAACCGCCACCCTGCTCGCCCGGACGATTGATCGGCGGTAATTGGAAAAAATCACCGCTCATCACTAGCTGAATACCGCCAAATGGCTGGTCATTTTCCCTAACACCGCGCAGCACCCGATCGACCATATCCAGCCGAAAATCATGCAGCATGGAAATCTCGTCAATCACCAATACATCAGTCTTCATAATCACCTCACGTCGCGTTTTTGACAGCCGATCAAAAAAGTTGTTCGCCAAGTGATCACTGACACCAATACCACTCCAACTGTGAATGGTATTGCCGCCCAAATGCGTCGCCGCCAAGCCCGTCGTCGCTGTTACCGACACCTTTTTACCCTGGTCACGCGCCTGTGCAATAAAAGTATTCAGCAGGTGCGTTTTGCCCGTACCAGCCGCACCCGTCAGCAGCGCCGACCGACCGCTCATCAAAATCGCCAGCGCCAACTCTTGGTCCATACTTAACCTCGCGGCGGTTCACCCTCAGGCTCACCCAGCAGTTTTTTCGATTTAATTTCATAGCGTTTACCAGTAATTTTGCTCTCGATGTAGTCCTCATTGATCAAGTTCACAAACATGTCGAGGTCATTACCGTCCATAATGATAATCGCGCCGTTGTCATCACTCATCAGCTCTAGTTGCATCTCATCAGCATAGTCCAACACCTGCTCTTGCTTAACCTCGCCGATCTCCAATTTCTGCAACTTATTGATGGTCTTTTTACGTTCCTTGACCAGTGCATTCAGGTCCAAGCCCTCGGGGAAACTTAGCTTATATTGCTTTTCAATCTCCGCCACTTTCTTGTCAGCAATCACCTGCTTCTTATATTCATAGCTAAACATGCGCTCAAACTTGCCTGGATTAAAGGCGAAAATATCCTGACCGATGATCAGCACCTGGTTATCATCCGGCACCTTAAAACCGACTTCCGCCTTAAACGCACCAAACTTGCCGTCAGAAAACTCCCACGCCAGCGCGCTTTTGAGCGTTTGTCCCTGCTGAATTAACTTGGCGGTGTAAAAGATTTTTTCTGGATCATTCGGATCAGTAAACCGCGCCAATACGCCCTTCATCCGCTTAAACTCATGCTCAGTTTCCGAAAACTCTACGATGTCGTCACGCTCATGCTCAATCAAATGAATCAACGTTTCAGCTCGCCCAACCTTCTCTAGGTCGGTTCTCAATAGCACGTTGTCTTCCGCCTCGCTCAGCTCATAATCCCGCACGCCAAGCCCAGTGCCCGCACCCAAATTAACTTGATTGATATAATCAAACAAAAATAGCGGCCGGAGCTGCTGCTCGACATCACCCTTCAAGGGCATGAAATACGGCGTGTAATTTTTATTAAATAAAAACAGCTCAATCTGTAAATCATTCTTTTTTGCGTCAGTTTGATTCGCCCACAAAAAAATATCAGTCGTTTCCCTCACTTCTTCCATGAGGGTAATTATAGCAATTTTTGTACTGAACCGCCAGACGGCCGATTAGATCCGCTCACCGAGCCGCGCCCGATTCGCCCAAGTATCTGCCAGCTCATTCCCCTCGTCGCCCTCATGGCCGCGCACCCAGCGGAGCTCCGCCTGCGAATTTGAATATAGCTCATACAGTTCTTGGACAATATCCAGATTTTTAATCTCGCCGCCCTTCTTTGTCCAGCCACGCTGCTGCCAGCCCGGCGCCCACCTGGTCACTACGTTAATCCAAAATTCACTGTCAGTATAAATCACGCACGGCGCCTTGTCCGCGTCCCGAAGCGCCGCAATCAGCGCCTTGCCTTCCATGCGAATGTTAGTCGTCTCGCCATCCTCTGAGCCTAAAATCCACGGCTGAAGATCGCGAATCACCGCGAACCCACCCGGGCCAGGATTTGGCGAAGCAGAACCGTCAGTGTAGTAAGTCGTCATTAGTATGATTATATCACGTGCAAGTCGTTAATTAATTAGCGACGCGATAAGATTCCCTAGAAACTTGTCTTGATTGAGAACAGACTTCGGATTAATACCAAGTTTACCCGTAATCTTACTATTTATCATATCGTAGCGTCGCTTGTGTAGATTCTCCAAGACCTCTTTCGCAAGACTGACTATTTTCATTCTCTCGACACGTTGACGAGTCGTCTCTTTCTCTAGGTTGTCTTCGCCAAAACCCTGAGACTGTAGATATTTATAGACAAGATGAGACACTTCTCTTGTACGCGCACGACGCCGTTCGTCTTTTGTGATAAACTGTATTTCAACTGGAATCTCAACATCGTCAATATCCACAGCAAATGTTACTTTAGATACTTCATAGATAGAATATCCTCGTTGTTCGCACTTTTCATCGGTATCAATTTTTACCAAATACTCATCCGAACCAACACCCAGTTCACGAAGATTCTGCTCCACGGCATCAACATATTCTTTAGTTCCCTGGATATATACAGGTCTGTTTTTACTCCGAGTACATACTGGTCTAAACTCCTTCAACCTATCAGCAATAAAATGCGCAAAATCACAAGCTGTCGTTTCACGATCTCTAGATATCACCATCATACCGACAATATCCATAATTCCGTCACCGCCCTTAAGTTTATCCGCAAGCGATCCTACAGTTTTAATACGCCAGTTTCCAGCAACCATATTGCCATATTCGGTATCAGCCGCAAATTCCCCCATGTGAGTAGAATATTCGCCAGAATCCTCATCTTTACGAATAGCGTAATTGATAGTACCGTCATTCACACCAAATATCTTGTCTGCAATTTCGTCCATGCCAACCTGTAGAACCCTGTCTTGTGTCTCTTTAGCACTTTCAACAAGGTCTTCCTTACCTTGACCAATTAGTCGTCTTACTTTAGCCACACTACGTAGTTCTGCAGCAAAAGCCTCATATCCCATCGCCTCAAGAATTGGGGCATAGAATGACTCAGCTTCCAACACATCCTGTAAAACTGCAGACTCCCTCTTTGACGACGGATGCTGCAAATTATCCATTATCTCGGCGCCTTTTATTATAAACGCCTCGATATTAACCTTATCCATCTCTAATCTCATATGATCAAGGTCTAGAAGTGGCTGAGCAATCGCCCACTGCCCAGGAGAAACCTTGCTCATATGTCGCTCGGCAACCAAGGAGTATATTTCTCGATAATCTTCATTAGACTCTTCTTCGGCAATTTTAGCCATTAACTTACGATGATGCGCCGCGTTTTGCTCAATTTCAGTCATATCGGCCAGTAAGCATGCGGAGTATTTCAACTGATCACGGCTAATATTCTCATCATCCATAAACTCATAAAGTGCATCTGCGGCATCCCTGGCCCACACGTCGTTATATTTTGTGCTCTTTTTATTAAACATCCTATCAGCAACGTCGTGAATCAATGACAACGAAGCTGCCTCTGGTGGTAAATCGTCACCCGTATATGCTTTTACGATTTTATACACTCGGTAGGCATGATCCTTAAAATCTTCGCGCTCACCTTCAGTGCAGCTAATATAGCCGTCTAAAACCTTACGGCATGATTCATGAAAAATCTCTTCTGCAGGTATAATCTCTTTTTCGTTCAAAATACAATTTTCACTTGACACAACCCTTGCATTATATCATAGTAATGGTAAATTATCAAGCCCCAGACTACCTACGCAAAATAAATCCGCATCAATTCGCGCGCCACCCTGTCGGCATCGTGACGAATCAAGCTGCGTTGAGCCGCCAATGGGTCGCTGCCAGAATTTTTATTCACCCAAGCAGTATCAGCAATCAACCGCTTACCCGAGGCATAATAATGCTTCTTTTTCAACAAATCTTTATTCCACTCCACCAAATACTCACCGTCATGGGCGTACTTCTTGATAAGTTCCTCTGGAGGACGATGGTTATTGTATAGAACATAATCCATACTTACACCTGAAAATCGCTCAATCTCATCCGCGAAATCCGCCACGGTAAAACCATCTGTCTGACCCGGTTTATTAACCAAATTGCAAACATAAACTTTCTTTGCCTTAGTCTCCGCCAGTGCCCTGGTTACGCCGCGCACCAGCAACGCCGGCGCCAAACTGCCATACAGCAGCCCCGGCGCAATCACCACCAAATCCGCATCTAAAATCGCCTGGCGCGCCCGCGGATTAATGCCAGCCGGCGGCTTCAACTCCAGCCACGGACGCTCGCCGCGCGGAATTTGCAGCGATTCTGCCGCATGCTGGCCATTGACAGTCGTACCGTCTTTTAGCTTAATCGACATAGTCGTATCATCCAAAGTAATTGGAAACACGCGTCCATTTACACCCAAAACTTCACTCGCCAGCTCCACTGCCTCGGCAAAACTCCCTGTCATTTTTTCCAGCGCTGCCATGAACAAATTGCCAAAGGCGTGCCCCTTCATGCTGCCCTCATCAAACCGATAATTAAACAAGTCGCGCACCTTCGGCGAGCTGCTCAGCGCCACCAAACATTGCCGGACATCGCCCGCTGGCAGCACGCCCAGTTCGTCGCGCAGCTGCCCAGTCGAGCCGCCGTCGTCAACCATATTAACCAACGCCGTAATACTATGCGTGTACTTTTTCAAACCCGACAGCAGCGTAAAACTCCCGGTTCCGCCACCGATTACTACAATTTTTACCCCAAAATAATCACTATTTGAAACATTCATTACCATTCCCGAATTATAACACCTTACCGGAACTTAAACCAATGTACCCTTTGGCAGCGCCCACTCCAAATACGGTTGCTGCTGATGTTCAATGGCGTTGATAATATGCATAGCAATTTTAGCGGGATCGTTGAAAAACACGTAATCAGCCGGCAATTCTCGACCATTCCAAAACGGCGTCTTCATGGCGCCCGGCAAGAATAATGCGACTTTTACTGGCAGTTTCTGTTCATCCGCCTGCATCCCCAAGCTGCGCGCCAGTCCCGCCTGGGCGTGCTTAGTCGCCACGTATACCGCCTCGTCCGCCCGAGCTTTAACGCTGCTGGTCGAGCCGATAATCGTTAAAACTGACTTCTGATTTTGACGAGCCATCTTTCGCCACGCCCACTGCACTAACGGCAACGCACCGGCAAAGTTCACCTCTGCCATGGAGCGGGCGTCGGGCTGATCCTCAAAATTACCGCGCCAGCCATAGCCTGCCGCCCACACGAATTGCTCAACATTGTCATCGCCCAGAATCTGCTCAATCCGCGCTGGCGCTGCCTCTACTTGCTCGGGATAATACACGTCTAATTGGAAACCCTCGCCGTGTTCCTGAACATTATGCGTCTTCCCCAGTACCAGCACGCGCTTACCGCTTTCTCTGAGCTGCCGCGCCATTTCGCGTCCAAGACCGCTCGTCCCACCAAGAATAATATGCATATGGTTATTATAGCAGTGGGATTATTATATGTAAATTGACCCTCTCGGACATGACCGCAAACTTCTTAAAACCCTCAGTAAAATTTTACCTGCATAGTTGCTGCCATTTTGTGTGAACCTTATGGGCTCGAGCTGGCGCATCCACTTCGCTTTTCTGAAGCAACAGCTCCTCAGGATCGATAAACATTACTTCGTCACCCTCTTCGCCTGGTATAAAATCAAAATTCTCCGGCCAGACACGGCAATAAAAACAGATTTGATTAGCATCAATCCGCTCAATATACATTTCGTCCGACGCGTCAAAAAGTTGATAACGCAAACCGCCCTTGTAGCCAACTTCTTCGAGCAGCTCGCGTTTCAAAGACGACTCAATCGTCTCGCCAAAATCCATGCCACCACCTGGCAAATCCCAATACGTCCGATCAATTTCCTTGACGACCAAAATCTGCCCAGCATCGTTATAAATCAACGCTTTGAGCGAAATGCGATACAGACAATCCAGATGATCTGTGCCGTCTAGATTTTGCGTAATGATATATCCTTTGGTAATTTTTGTCATGAAAGTCATTATACTACACCTGAACGCCAGATAGCTGATACCATTTCACCTACAGTATATTCTGTCTTTCCAATATCCATGATTAACTACTCATTGGGTGTTAACACGTTGGGATTATCTAATTGTGATACTCTTTTATTTTACTGGCATATTCAGTCAAAAGATTCTTTGAATAAATTTTTTCATTTTTTGAATTTCTAACTTCTTTCCAAAGAATAGAAGCTACTTTTAATTTGTTCGAATAGTTGCGACTATTTTCGTCTGCACTAAAATCCTTTAAAAATTGATTCCATTGACAAACCGAATTATCATACTTGGCATAATCCGACTCTCCATAATAAACTTTCAGCATATCTTGAACTGTAAAACTCAAATCATTTTCTCTTTTTACTTTCCTCCAAGCTGTTGCCATATTAGCAGTAAATTTAAATGGTGAGATACCCGTTAAAGCAGAAAAATATTCTCTGAATTTTGCATTAAAAGAAAAACCACATTCAAGTAATGGTGTATCTAACGTAATATTTTCAACTTGCTTCTTTTCGTTTTTTATTGGTGATTTTTTAATCAAATTGCCCTTAAAGTATTGCTCAATAATATGATTGAGTTCTTGTTTTGTGCCTCTATATTCTAACCCTAATGATTTGCATATCTGTGAAATTTTTTCACGATACCAATAGTATTTATTAAACTCGTCAAACGATGTAATTTTATCAAACTCAGGTCTACTTTTTATCAATCTTTTATCTCCTTAAACCCAATTTGCTTTTTCATGTCTAGTATCTATAGCTCCTCAACATTCACCCGCCTCTGCTCCGTCGTATCCCGCTCGCGCACGGTGACGGTGCCGTCCTCCAGTGTCTGGAAGTCGATGACCACGCAGTGCGGCGTGCCGATTTCGTCTTGGCGGCGGTAGCGCTTGCCGATATTACCGTTGTCGTCCCACATCACTCGGCCGGGGTTGGCTTTGGCGAGGCTCGCGTAGACTTCGCGGGCTTTTTCTACCAATTCTGGCTTGTTTTTGAGTAGCGGCGAAACGGCGAATTTGACCGGCGCCAAGTGCTCTGGCAGCGCCAAATACACCCGCTTTTCACCGTTTTGCTCGTCCTCACGGTACGCGCCCGACAGCACCGCCATCAGCGCTCGCTCCACGCCAAACGATGGCTCAATGACGTGCGGAACAAATTTTGTGTTCGTTCCCTTGACGGTGTATTCCATGCTCTTACCACTGGCGCGCTGGATGTTCATCAGATCAAAATCAGTCCGGTACGCGATGCCCATTAGCTCCTCGCGACCAATTGGATAATCGTACTCAATGTCGATCGTCTTTTTGCTGTAGTGCGCTCGATCCTCCGCCGGCACGTCCAGCTCGTGGATATGCTCTGGCTTCAAGCCCAATTCTGCCAAAAACGCATGCGTCGCCGCCAGCAATTCATCAAACGCCTCCTGCCAATGCTCGGGATCGACGAAATACTCAATCTCCATCTGCTCAAACTCGCGAGAGCGGAAGACGAAATCGCGCGGCGCAATTTCATTACGAAACGCCTTGCCCTGTTGAGCGATACCGAACGGCAGATTAGGATAGAAACTATCGACGACGTTTTTGAAATTGGTGAAGATGCCCTGGGCAGTTTCTGGGCGGAGATAGGAAATACTATCCTCGCTCTCAGTGGCGCCAACATGCGTTTTGAACATCATGTTAAAGGTGCGCGATTTGCTCAGCGGATTACCATCGGGGCTTTTGATGCCGCGCTCAGCAATCACCACATCCATCTGTTCCATAGTCATGCCATCAGCGTCAACGCCGTTGTCCTTGAGAATATGATCGGTGCGAAAACGGCGGTGATTGACCGTGTCTTCACACAGCGGATCGACAAAGGTATCCACATGCCCACTCGCCTGCCAGACTTTCTGATTCATCAAAATCGCCGCATCGACGCCGTACATATCGTCGCGCTCATCAACAAACCGGCGCCACCACAGGTTCATGATATTACGCTTCAGCTGCACGCCCAACGGACCATAATCCCAGGTGCCAGACAAACCGCCATACACATCCGACCCCTGATAAATAAAGCCGCGGCGCTTGCACAGGCTGATAATATCTTCCATTTTTGCTTGACTCATCAAAAAACCTTTCTCCATGTTGGCAACATGGCGATTCACATTATTAGCTACAGTATAGCATTTTTATGGGCAATATTACACCGCCGCGTGCTGCCGCGCGACCAGCCAACAAGCACTGATCACCTCAGTTATCCCGCCAATTTGCGCCACATTCGCCAGCGGCTTCGCTTGGATGAGCCGAAGCAGTTTGATGGCGTCCGCCGACAAGTCGCCCTGCTCCGCCAGCCGCAAGCCCTTCTCTGCACTATCGTACATATATTTTTTATCGGGCGACAACGCCTGAGCCGCCACATCGGTGCGCAAATTGAGCTCGTCACCCAGCAAACTGGCATATTGCACATAAAACCACGTTTCAATCAGCTTTTGGTTAACCTCTGGATTATTTAATTGCTCTAGCACCTGACTTAACACAAAATACCACTCCGGCTCGTCAATGTTTTCGCTAGCCGTTGACACTAGCTTCATCGCCGCGTAAGCGAACTGCATTCGCTCGTAATCTTCCAAAATATGCCGATAAAACGCCGCCAGCCGCGCCGAGGTCAACAACCCCAAATCTCCGCGACCCGAACGAATCACCACGTCGCAAATCGCAAATAGCTCAATGCCGCCCGCCAGTTTCGACCGCTCGCGACGCACACCCTTGGCGATAACGCTGCGCCGGCCTTTCGGTGTCAGTAGTTGCAGCACTCGATCCGCCTCAGCGTAATTTGTCCGTCTCAGCACAATCGCTTTTAATCGCTCACTCTGCCCCATCCAGAACCTCGCTAAAAATCGCCCGCGCTTCATCCGGGCGCATTAACGCCTTATCCAGCAGCGCTCTCACGCCAAACGGCCGCAAATCCGCCAAATTAACACCCGCATTGCTGCAAACCACGATCGGCAATCTCGCCAAATCCGCATGCGACCTCAGTTCATTCAGTAGCGCCACCGCCGTTTCGCCCGCTAGCAGCATATCCAAGACAATCGCGTCCGGCTGCCAATTATCAATCATTTCCATCGCCTGGCCGCCAGAAACCACCGCCCGCGCTTCCGCACCAACCGCCGCCGCATATCCGCATAAAATATCCGCCCAATTCTTGTCATCCTCGACAATCAGCAACTTTTTCATAGCAAGCTCAGCTGCCGGCTAATCGGCATTTCCACATAAAATGTCAATCCGTCCCGATGCCTGATTAGCCCAATTTGGCCGTTCATCGCCCGAGCAAATTGGCTAGCCACATAAATCCCCAAGCCGCTGCTTTCCGGGCGCGTCCGCACCGTTTTTCGCGCATCCATCTCATCAAGCAGCCGCCGGTATTCTCTTAGGTTCATCATCGGCCCAAAATCGCGAACGCTTAGTCTCACCGCTTCTTTAGCTGCCGTAACCGACACTTTTATCTCTGAGCCGTCCTCGGTATATTTCAAAGCATTGTTTAAGAAATTCGCCAAAATTCGCCCCAGCAACGTCCGATTTGCCAATATCAATCGGCTATTCCGCCCGCCCCGAGGCCAGCTAATTTTTCGCCCGTACAGCGCTGCGTTAAGTCTCGTTTCCGCGGCTATTTGCTGGCATAGCGCCAACGGATTAACTGGTTCCAGCGGAAATAATGACGGCGTCAAATTTGCCGAATTCGCCAGATCAGCTGTCAATTGCAACGCTTGCTCGGATGTCTGAATAATCCTCTGCTGGATCTGTTTTTTATCAGCTAAGCTTGTCAAATCGTCATCTAGCAGTAGCGCCATCTGCCGAATTAAAGCCAGCGGCGTTTTTAGCTCGTGCGCCGCCACTAAGACACTCGGCAGCCCTCCAAAATCATCATCACTCCACTCGTTACCTGCCATACATTTCTAGTATAGCAAAACTTGAGTTACTTTTTCTATTCAGCAATCTTCACTGTGCCCAATATCGTCTGAAAATCTGGCTTAAATGTGTCGGCGTCGGTTGAAAAACGAATAGTCTTGTCACGAACCTTCATCAATACAGCTGAACCACGCAAATTCTTATCAAATGCACCATCAATCCGCGTTGCAGAAATTCCATTAAACTCAGTACTACTTGAAGTCAATTCACCCTTCTTCAATCGCGACTGATACTCATTCAGTACCGCATCCATATCCTTGTTAATAATTTCCAGCCTCAACGCAAATCGACTTGTCTTACTAACTGTTGATGGAACCGATATTGGATTTAGGTAAGCTTTATAGTCACCCCTGTTGCTACCATCATTTTCTATATACACGCTCCAAGTTTTTGGATACATAAACGACACGCGACCGTACTCACTTGGACCAACAAACTCAATCCGCGGATTCTTAGCCTCTTCAGAAAACTTCTTCTGATCAATTTCCGCCTGTTCACCCTTACCTTTAGCGACTTCAATAGCCACCTTGCTATCAACATTATTTTTCTCGTGGGAATATTGCATGTACGCCCAAATAGCCAGCGACCCAGCAATCAGAAACAGCACCAAACAGCCGAACGTGCCAACCATCCAGCCATTCACCGACCCCTGTTCTTTCCTATATCTCATATTCATATTTTCAAGTATAGCTTATGCTTAGAGTGATGTAAAGTCCATCTCATGCGCTAAAATCCTCGCTAATCACTGTAATGTCGTGCTGCATGCTGTCCAGCGCCGCCGTGATATCTTTCGCCAGCTGCCGCGCCTCAATAAACCGCTGCTTGGCCTCATCCAGATTAAAGTCATCTCTCTGAAACCACGCGATACGCTCGTTCAGTTCCGTCATCATCTGCTCAATCGTTTTTTCGTTTGTCTTATCGTTTTTCACTGCTCTCAATCCTCGCTTTCATAATCATATCTTTTGTTGTAATATTTACAATACTACCAATCTGGCAGTCGCCGCTAATCATCGCGTAACCGCGCCGCAATGCCATCTCTGGATCGTACTCAGCAATAATTCGTTGTTGCGACAATGTTGCATTCATAGCAATCTCGATGCGATGCGACCACTGTTCTAGCGCCGCTTGTTGCAACATTGTTGCATATAGACGCCGCTCCTTAATCTGCCGCTGAATCACCTCTGCCACACTACCCAGACGCAGCGCTAATTGCCGTCTCACCTCGTATTTATCCGGAAACAATATCTGAGCAGCATTGCTCGGCGTGGCCGCCCGCACATCAGCCGCCAGATCACACAAACTCTCATCAACCTCATGCCCGATACCAGTCAGCACTGGCACGCGACTACCCGCCACCGCCCGCACTAGGCGTTCGTCATTAAAGCTCGCCAAGTCCTCCGCACTGCCGCCGCCGCGAATCAGCACAATCACCTCTGGCGGCTCCGCCAGCTGGTTACAGTGGGCAATCGCCCGCACCGCCTGATCAACCGCGCCGTCGCCCTGAACCTTGATATTAGCAACGATAAACTGCACCCCGCCCCAGCGCTCGCCAGCAATTTTCATAAAATCCGCGTAGCCCGCCGCTTGCGTGCTGGAAATGACCGCCACCCGGGCAGGATATGGCGGCAAGGGGCGCTTGCGTTCCGCATCAAACAGACCTTCGGCCAACAGCCGCTGCCGCAAAATATCAAAACTCCGCTTTAGACTCCCCTTGCCCAGCGGATGAATTTCCTGAACTTGTAAATTAAATCTGCCATCGCCTCTCAGGCTTGGCATCGCCCGAACCACCACTTTCATACCATCCTCGATTGGCGTCCGCAGATTGCTAAAGCCCACAAAACAATTGACCGATCCGTCCTCGTCCTTCAGGGTGAAAAACGCATATTTTGGCGGATACGGCTTAAAGCTAGCGACTTCACCCTCGACTTCAACCGCGCCGTTAAAAGCCACCTCAAACGTCTGGTTAACCACCGCCAGGAAATTGCTGACACTAAACCTGGGAGTCATTCGGCTTGCCGTACTTAATCAATGCGTGCTGGTAAAAAATATAACCAAAGACAATCGTGCCAGTCAGTAAAATCGCCCTCGTTAAAATAATTCCGGCAATCGCCAGGTCTGGCGGCGTTCCTGCCATGCTTAAAAATATAATCATAATCGTCTCATAAACCCCTGTTCCCCCGGGTGTAAATACAAAAATTGCTGCCAAACCCGCTACACCATAACCAACCATTAGAATTGCTGGATTAACAAAAACCCCAAGCGACATAAACGCTACCGTAAACATAGCAACATCAAAAATCGTGTAAACGATTCCCCAAATCATTGGCTTCGTTAACAGCTTTGGGTGATTCGCCAAATCCTGAAAATCATCTTGCATATCAATAAAGAATCCCTCAACGCTTTTCGATTTCATAACTCGCCGCTTCTTCCCTAGTGTTACAAATTTCACCAACATATTAATAAACCGCGATACACCCGCCGCTGTCACTCTCATGCGCCGCTTCGAGGAGAACATAAAAATTAGCCCAAATGTCAGGGCTAAAACCACCACAATCAATAAAAAGCTTGCCGCTACAATATATCGGTTTACCTTACCGTCAATCGCCAGTGCCAAAACCGCAATAACCAGCAAAACCAGCAGCGCCAAAAAACCAGTAACATAGCGAATCACCTGCGCAAATGTTGAACGCGCTGAACTCACACCCAGCTTATGCATCCGCCACGTCGTATAGGAAATTCCGCTAACGCCGCCTGATGGGAAAATATGATTAACCAGGTTCAGCTCCAGAGCTATCCTCGTCTGTTCTAGTCGAGAAATATGATGAATCAAATTTTTCTCCCTTAAATAAGAGAAAATCATTTCGCCACCAGCAAAATACACGATAATTTGGAATGGCAGCAGCAGGAATAGTAACCATAAATCCGCCCCTAAAAACAGCCCCCATGCCTTCACTAACTCATGTCGTGACAAAAAAATAACCACCGCCAAAACCACCAGTGTCAGGATACTCATCACAGTTCGCGGTGACTTAAGCAATTGCAATACCTTTGGCAGCATAACCTTCATTATACCACGATAAATGGTATAATTACGACATGTTCATCGCTATCCTTGGTCGCCAACCAGAAATATCCATCGCTGAATTAGAGGCCGTTTACGGCGATAAAAACATCCAAAGAGTCTCCAATCAGGCCGCTCTTGTCGACTGCAATATTTTTGCAATTGACACTTTGGGTGGCATTACCAAATGTGGATATATCATCAAACGGGTAAAATCACAAAAGTCCGACCACGCCGCCCTCCTCCAAGCCTCGAAATTTATCACCGAACAATATACGCGAAAACTAGTGCATAGCCAGAAAAAAATAACTTTTGGGATTAGTTTTTACGGCGATAAAGCAAATCCGCGCGATATCCAAAAAATTGGTCTTATCTTAAAAAAATCCTTAAAAAACGCCAATGTTAGTCTGCGCCTAATTCCAAACAAGACCGCCGCCTTATCCACGGCGACCTCTCATAATAATAAGCTCGGCAGGTCTGAAACGAAGATTGAAATTGTCATCGTTAAAGCTACGAACAGCGATTTGCTAATTGCTGAAAGCCGTGGCGCTCAAAATATCAATTCATATACCCAGCGCGACCGCGGACGTCCGAAGCGCGACGCTTTCGTCGGTATGCTCCCACCCAAGCTTGCACAGATTATGATCAATCTCTCTGGGGCTAAATCTGGCGACTACCTTTGGGATCCGTTTTGCGGCACAGGTACAGTCTTACAAGAAGCCGCTTTAGCAAAAATCAATACTTACGGTAGCGATTTAAGCAATAAAATGATCAACTACACGTCAGAGAATATGCATTGGCTAGAAAAAACGTTTTCTACAGACACTTTCTGGCAAACTTTTCAATCTGACGCCACTTCCATTAAATTAACTCCTGAGCAAAAACAACAAATTTCCCATATTGTCTGCGAAACATATTTGGGGCAACCATTTTCTGCCCCACCAGCCCCAGAGAAGCTCCAGGAAGTGATTAGAAATTGTAATCATATCACTAGTAGCTTTCTAAAAAACATTCACTCACAAATCCGCCCTGATTCTACACTCTGTATCGCTGTTCCGGCATGGCAAAATCACTACGGACAGTTCACTCACTTGCCTCTGTTAAAGAATCTGAACAATCTTGGATATCGGCAAATTACCAATAAAAATCTCCTGTATTACCGTCCAGACCAAGTCGTCGGCAGAGAAATACTAGTTCTAAAACCCATAGATATAGTGAAAACCGCTTGACAACTGGCTTTATTTTCGATAAACTAAAACAGATTGTTTTTAGAAAACTATAAGGAGTAAAGAATGTCAAAGGTTAAAGCTGGTGGTTCTGTCAGAAATCACAACAAAAGCCCCGGTCAACGTCTTGGCGTGAAGCGATTTGGTGGCCAAAAAGTTACCGCTGGACAGGTCTTGGTTCGCCAAACTGGCGCTACAAAGATTGCTGGCAATGGTACATACATGAGTCGTAATTTCACTATTCACGCAGCCAAAGATGGCGTAGTCAATTTTAAGCAAGTGAAGAAAGCTAAATTCACCGGCAAGACAGAACGTAGAACACAAGTTAATGTTGATTAACTGACACTACTTAATAGAAATAGCTCCGCAGTAAGCGGAGTTATTTCTATCGTAAACTTTCTGCCCTAATAATTATTTCTTACATACTCGAGAAGCACCCTTGCAGCGTCTCTGTGCATACCATTCCTTTCTTTACCTTCTCTATGATGAGTAACCACCACCTTGTCCTGCCTATCCACGTTGAACGACCCGTCCATCATAGCAACTGCTAATATCACTACATACTCACGACTACGCATATTACCCTCGTAGTAGTCTTGAGTATAGTTAGGAGACTTCAAATTATCACCCGAGTTACGACGGACTCTATCCGCCAAAGCCTCTGGTTTAATATCTGCCAATCTGTCGAGCCTGGAAGAAAAATACTCAAACAATCGACAACGTATGGTATGATCTCCCCTAATACGATTCATGATACCTTTAATATCAAAAGTCCTCTCAGGGTCAATTATTTGCATTAACGAGAAATTCGCTGTTAGGCTGTTAATAATCTCTTCTGCAGCCTTAATACTATTTTCAGATACGGGGACGCCTTCAGGATTTCTAACAGCAGCAACTTCAACATCCGCTGGCGGTACATAACTAGGGTCAAAAAGAAAATCATAGTTACCTGGAGTGTATTTATCCTCAAACGGCACACCGTCTATATCAGACTTTAGAGGCTTCATTAGTTCTCGTATTCTTTCAGGAAAGCTATCTAGCTCTGAAACATCCTTTCTATCCAACCCCGTTTCAGTAGTCGACAATGTCTCCCATTTATTCACTGGATGCTTACGCGCCCAAGCCTCTTCAGCCTTACTTTGTCCTTCTGCAATCATTTCCTCAGGAGTTGCCCCAAACAATACATGAATATAGTCGCTAGTAAAGTGTACGTTAGCTTTTTCTTTTTGAATTTTCTCCAAACTTACATCCTTAGTCAAGACGTCATAATAAATTCTACCTTCTCTCTCAATCTTTACTGGTTTGTGTACTTGTAGTATCAAGGCGCCTTCACCAACACCTTCTTCAGAATCCGTGTCGCATACATACAACATCTCCCCGGGAATCCAACCTCCATCTAGTCTGACTCCTTTTCCGTCTTGGCCACTGCGCACAACAGTCAACGGCACCACTGTAATTTCTGGGTTGCAAGGGAAAGTCTTAACTATATAATCTTTCAGGGTCTTTCGTTCGGGTTTTTGTGTCGGCACTTGTTCTAGCATATACGCTTACTATTATAACAAAACTTATCAAAAAGTCAACCCCCCTACCAGAGGTCAGTTACCTCTCCTAATCTACTTTCTATTGCATATTAAGATGGTGCTTCACACGCGCCACCACGTCACCGATTACCACCTGTGATTTCACCAGATAATCATCAACACCCAAACTCTCCGCTCGCTCTTTATCCTTCGGCTGACTAAGCGCCGTTAGCATCACAATTCTCACATTAGCAGTTTCTGGTGTATTTCGTAGGATATCCAGTACGTCAAATCCGCTAATCTTCGGCATCATGACATCTAATAAAATTAAATCTGGATGATACTCCACCGTTGCAGATAGCGCATCCTCGCCGTTATGGACTTCTCTAACGTCAAAACCCTCGATCTCCAACCGCGACCGATATACCGCAGCCAACGCCATGTCGTCTTCAACCAGTAAAATCTTCTTTTTTTGCTCGTTCATATTACCTCCATTCTATGTTGTATCTCATAAAAACACAAGCGTCATAACGATTTTGCTTTATCCATTTGTGGATCACGGCCATTATTAACATCATCTGGCGACAGGTCTACTTTTACGTCAGGCTCAATACCAGTTTTATCAATATTATTTCCCTTCGGCGTATACCAACGCGCCTCTGTTACTTTCATCTGTGAGCCGCCAGAAAGTCCGATTAATAATTGCACACTACCTTTGCCATAACTCTTTTGGCCCACCAGCTTCGCTTTTCCGTAGTCCCGAAGTGCACCAGCAGTAATTTCGCTAGCACTAGCACTATTGCCGTTGATTAACACTACAGTTTTCATATCGCCTAAAATTGGCGAACCAGTTGTATGAGCCGTCTTTACAATCTCTGAACCGCGCCGCTCAGTCATTGCTACTTGCCTATCCAGCCAAAGCCCCAGCAGTCCTTGTGCCGAGCTAACCGTTCCGCCGGGATTATTGCGTAGATCTACAATAACCTTCTTTACCCCTTTTTCGATAAACTCTGTGGCGTATTTTTTGGCAAGGCTTACTGTGTCATCGCCAAATCGATTAACTTTTAAAATCCCAATCTCTCCATCAATCTCCGATTCTACTGCTGGAGCAGTAATGTTTTGGCGCGTAACCGAAACTTCATGCGTTCGATTTTCACTCAGCAAAGTCAATTTTACAGAGGTGCCAACTTCCCCACGTATTTTACTAACAACCTTATCCACCGCCCAATCAGCAACTGACTCATCATTGACCTTAACAATTACCTCGCCAGCCTTAATGCCAGATTTTTGAGCCGGACTATCATTCAAAGGCTTTATAATCGTCGGTTTGCCATTTCTTAAACCAATTTCCGCGCCAATTCCACCACCAATTTTACCACTCAGTGATTTTTCAAATTCCTTCGTCTCATCTGGATCCATATATGCCGTATGAGAGTCGCCAGCCGCCTCAACCAACCCTCGGTTAGCGCCGTAAATTAATTTCTGGGTATCCAATTTTCCATCATAATTTGCCACCAAATTCCGATACGTCTCCTGAACGCTAGATAGGTCAATTGACCCACTTGACATACGAACACCGAACATTGGCGCTACTGTGGCAAATATCTTCTCTGAGCGCGTTCCAGCGACAAAACTAACAATTGCAACAATAACAAGTGTCAAGAACCAGCCCAAGCGCTGCTTATTTTCTCCCTTAACCATATGCTTATTATACTACAAAACGCTCGGTTAGCACGAGCGTTTTTATAGGGTCTTTATATTGACTAGAAGTAAACGTATGTTAAGCCTGAGGCCGAGCGTGTGTAATATCGGTACAGCCCATCCCAAGCAAAATTATAGTCACTCACTGTAATGGTTCCGTCACCATTGACTGATTCGACATACATAACATGACCGTAATAACCGATATTCATTACCGCTGCTGAGCCAACTTTTGGCGTAGAACCGCTAGGAATACCATAACGTGCCGCCGTTGATGGCCACTGGTTAGCGTTGCCCGTGCCACCAAAATGCGGCACATACCGACCAGTGCTATGTATTTTCCAAGCTACATAGCTCACACACTCGCGCGTATACAACCCCCACGGGTCAACATAAGCATCCAGCGGCGCATTTGCCCAAACGCCTGGATAACCGCCGCCACCTGGAATACCACCCGGGATCGGCACACCATTACCAAGGGCGCGTCGATTGGCTGCCGCCTGCTCTTCGCGTAATTTAGCTACTTCAGCATTACGCTTTTGCGCCAATGCAGCGTAATTATTCTGGTCATTCTTCGTATCGGCAATTAGCTTTGACTTCTCTGACTGCTTGGCTGCCATAGCATTACGCTGCAGCTCTTGGTCGCGCAATGTATTCTCAACAGCCTTCTTATTTTCTTCCAGTTTTTTCTGTAAAGACTTAATTTCCTTAATCTTATCATTGAGAGAAGATTTTAATGAACTACGTTGCTCTTGCTTATCAATATAATCGCTAATATTCTTTGAGCTAGCAAGCATTTCCAGTGGCGAAATTTGGTCATCAACATACAAATCTGCAAGAATCTGGCCCATAGCCTTACGGTTTTGCTTAATCGCTACCTCATTCTTCTTTATCTGCGTATTAAGATTATTAATCTTCTTTTGGCTATCAGCAATCTGCGCCTGGATGGCCGCAATCTGTCCGTTAATCTTATCTAACTCTGATTGTAAACTGTCAGCCATCTCGCCCAATCGCGAGGCTTCAGAGTTATAATTGTCTGCTTCTTGTTGTTTTGTCTTAATTTCAGCATCATAGTCGCGCGCCAATACGTGCGATGCCAAGCCAAAAATGCCCGACCCAGCGAGCAAAACAGACATCGCCACCAGAGACGCTCTGCTGGCTAACGATACCGAAACTGGTGTGGTGGACCGTAGTTTCATATTACTAGTTTAGCATAAGCGAAATCCGCCTGTCAAGAAGTTTTTTATAATTTAAGATATTTACGAGTTGCCACCCATGATGAAACGACACCAATCGTCGCGCCGACCATAATCATCGCTAGGAAAACCAGCCCGCCATACATCGTTAAATGCCCTAGAAGATTATCGACCGGGATTCCATACTTTAGCATTGGATCGTGCGCAAAGAATAGCAAACTATATCCAGCTACTGTTGCAATAATTGCCGCAATAAACCCGTACATTATTGCCTCGACAATAAACGGACCTCTGATAAAGCTGCGTTCTGCGCCAATCAATTTCATCATCTCAATTTCGGCCTTCCGATTAAAAATCGCCATACGGATAGTATTGAAGACCACCAGTGAAGAAATCACCACAAAAACAATTGTCGCAATTGAACCGCCAATACCCGCCAACCGCACCCAGCTACCAACAGTCTTAATCGCCTGCTGACGCTCACCAGAGAAAGACGGCTCTCTACGTGGATCCTTATATTTTTTATAAAGATTATCTGACTTAATAAACTGGTTCAATGACTGTTGATTATTCAGCTCCTTTACAGAAACTCGAAGCGTTGCTGACATTTCATTGCTAGACTCACGAATAGCCTCCAGCGCCTCTGGGTCGTCTTTGTACTGTTCTGCTTGTTTATCTCGCGCTTCTGCTGCCGATATATATTTCACGCTATCAACATTATCCAGTTTTTCAATCCGCGATTTTATCGTATTAACATCTTTCTTTGGTGTGTCGCCCTTAAGGTAAATTGACATGTCAGCCCGCCTGGAAACATTCGACACAGTATCAACCAAAATTTGCCGCGCTGATAAGGTAATGAAAACGATAATTAACGTAACACTCATCACTGCAGTAGCCGCGATAGTCAACCAAGCGTTACGGCTGAAGTTGTTTATGCCGTATCGACACATCCTAACAAACGTCAACCAGCCGCGCCGGCGCTGACGTATGCGAATACTATCTTTATTGCTTTTATTAGTTTTTTTACTAGTGCTGGTGGATTTTGTCATTGTTTGTAGCTCCCCCTTGCCTGGTCAGAGGTAATTTTACCGTGATCAATAGTAATAACACGCCGCTTCAGTCGATTAACAATTTCCACGTTATGCGTAGTCAAAATAACCGTCGTACCGTATTTATTAATTTTTTCGAGCAAGCGCACAATATCCCAACTGTGCTTTGGGTCCAAGTTTCCAGTCGGCTCGTCGGCAATTAGAATCTTCGGCTGACGAACAACCGCCCTAGCAATCGCCACTCGCTGACGCTCTCCGCCAGAAAGCTGATGTGGAAATTGTTTTTCTTTACCCTTTAAACCGACCAATTCAATCACCTTCGGTACAGTCGCCCTAATTTCCCGATTAGTCATCCCGGCAATTTCCAGCGCGAACGCAATATTCTCAAACACCGTCCGATTCGGTAGCAGCTTAAAATCCTGAAACACCACGCCAATCTTACGACGCAGCAACGGAATGTGCTTGTCTTTCAAATTGTCATAATCAATACCGCCAACCACAATCTTCCCTGAACTTGGCTTTTCCTCGCGCGTCAGAAGTTTTAACAACGTTGATTTACCAGCGCCAGAGGTACCAACGATAATCACAAATTCACCTGCACCAACGTGAATGCTGGCTCGGTTTAATGCTGGCTTATTACTTTTCCCGTAATTCTTCGTAACCCTATCTAACAGAATCATCAATAGTATTATACCATAAGCTAAATATTTTGAGAATTGGTGTTCTGCTCTAGATAAGCTGTAATAAATTCATCAATATCGCCATCCAGCACGCCCTGGGCGTTGCGATTTTCGTGCTTGCTGCGGGTGTCCTTGACCAGTGTATACGGATGCAACACATAGTTTCTGATCTGGCTGCCCCAGTTGGCCGACTCGCCAGCCCTGAGGTCAGACAGCGTTTCGGCGTGCTGCTCCAGCTTCATCGCCAGCAACTTGGATCGCAAAATCTTCAGCGCCGTTTCTTTGTTCTGAATCTGCGAACGCTCATTTTGAATCGCCACGGTGATTCCCGTCGGCACGTGCGTCACCCGCACCGCCGAGTCAGTGGTATTCACACCCTGGCCGCCCTTACCGCCCGAGCGATACACATTAATCCTCAAATCACTCGGGTCAATCGAAATTTCATCCGGCGTATCAATCTTTGGTAGCACTTCCACCAGTGCAAAGCTAGTCTGGCGCAAATTGTCAGCATTAAACGGACTGAGGCGCACCAGCCGATGCACGCCATTTTCTGAGCGTAATTTCCCATAAGCAAACGGCCCAGAAATCTCCAGCACCGCCGTCTTTATCCCCGCATCATCATTGGTCGAACGCTCCAGCGTGTCAACTTTCATCCCCGACTTCTCCGCCCAGCGCAGATACATCCGCTCCAGCATCGCCGCAAAATCCTGAGCATCCAGCCCACCCACGCCAGCAGAAATCCGCACCACCGCCTCACGGTTGTCGTATGGGCCACTGAACAGTAGATCGATCTTGCGCTGGGTAAACTCCTGCTCTAGCGCCGCCACCTGCGCCTCAAACTCCGGCAGTAGATCATCGTCGCCCAGCTCCATCAACTCAGCGATATCCGCTAGCTGCACCCCCAGCGTCTGCCACGGCTCAACTGTCTGGCGCAAGCTAGCCGCCTTTTTGGCTAGCGCCTGCGCCTCGTCCGGATTATGCCAAATCTCCGGCTGATTAAGCCGCTCGTCCAATTCCGCCAAGTTTTGCTCCAAATCAGAAAACTTCAATGCCGATTTAGCTTGCGCGATCTCTTTCTGTAATTCCCCAATTTTCTTTTTTAGCGGTTGCATATACTCTATTGTATCATTTTAGAAGCCACTTCTCCGCTGGAAGCTAGATTATATTTATCAAAATTAGAGATTCTCCACTGCCGTCACGAACTGCTCGCCGCGATCATTATAACTCTTAAACATATCGAAGCTAGCGGCGGCCGGACTGAGAATCACCACATCGCCGGGCTGTGCTTGATTGACTGCCGCTTCGACGACTATCGGCATCGGCGCCATTTCCAGCTGGACAACCCGGCAAGATATCTTATTTTTATGCAAAATTTCGATAATTTCGCTGGCGTTAGCGCCGTTAACGACCACCGCTCGCATTTGCTGCCTGGCGATTTCCTGCGCTAATTCCGTATAGTCCGCACCCTTGTCAGAGCCGCCCAAAATCAAAATTTTTGGCTCCGTGAAGGCTTTTAACGCGGCAATAGCGCTACCAGGCATGGTTGAAATACTATCGTCGTAGTATCTCACGCCGTTTTTTTCAGCGACAAATTTCAAACGGTGCGGCAGTCCTGTAAAACTCTCCAGTCCGGCAGCATATTGCTCGTCGGTCACGGTGATTGGCAGTTCCGTCACCGCGCTTATCGCCGCGCAAGCATTCTCTAGGTTGTGTGCGCCCGGCAACCGTAAATGATCGGTGCTGCAAATCTGCCGATTTTGTACGCAAAAGTAGCCGTCCTGAACATAAACTTGGTCATCGTCGGGAATAGCATAGCGCTGCGCGAAGTCCAGCGTATTGCCATAATTATCGCCCGTATCTAGCAGCCTATCAAGCGGCGCGGCAGCCACTTCCTGCGAATATTTATTCGTCGGGTGATATAAACAGGTATCAGCCAGCTGCTGGTGGCGACGAATATTTTTCTTAGCATTAAGATAATCGACAAAATCCGCGTGGACATTCAGATGATCCGGCTCGATCATCAGCACCACCGCAACATGCGGCGATTTTTCTAAATCCCACAGCTGAAAACTAGACAATTCGTAAACGACAATGTCGGTTTTTTTAATCTTCGGCAAGACGTCCAGCGCCGGCACGCCGATATTACCAACCAAATGCACTATCTGGCCAGCTTGCTGCAAGATCGAGGCAATCAAACTACAGGTTGTACCCTTGCCTTTCGTCCCCGTCACGCCAATAATCGGCGCCGAACACTTGTCGAAAAACTCGTTGGTCGCCGACCAAATTTTACCGCTGGTTTTAATCTTTTCTGGCGAAAGACTAGGAGACCTAATGATTAAATCTGCATCATTCAGGCCAGCAAATCCCACCTGATATCCTACATTGTCTGGTAAGCCATCAACTCTGTCTCGCTCATCCGCCACTAGAAAACTGGCTTCTGGAAACTTCTTCTGAAAATAGCACAGACTAGACTGTCCCTCAACCCCATAACCAGCAATGACAATTTTCATATCATAATTATATCATGAGAAGAGTATTGTCAACCAACAAAGGTTTAGAATAATTTACTCAACTTATCATATAACTTCAAAAGCAGCTCTTTATCATCCGAGCTGACCGCCGCCAGTGTCCAGGTGTTTGCTGCGAAAAATTGACGCGCCGTTTCAATCATTTGCTCTGGTGTTACCGCCAAAATAGCCGCTGGCACCCCATTATAATCCTTAACAAAGTCATCAGAAAAGTAGCGATTTGTGTAGAAATTACTAATTTGGCCGACGGTTTGAGCACCCATTTGGTAGCGCCCCAACGCATACGACTTGGCATTTTCCAGATCCTCAGCAGAAACGGTACCAGACAAAACTCGCTTCAGCTCCCTAACGATAATATCAAACAACTTCTCTGCTGTTTCCAAGTTTACTTGCCCCCCAAAGTCCCACGCTGAATCATAAAATCCAACTGAAGTATCGCTAAAGATACTGTAAGCTAGTCCCCTCTTTCGTGCTGCGCCAAAGATCTTCGAACTCATCGTACCAGTCAAAATATGATTGAGCGCACCCATAGCATCAGATTCTTTATCAGTCAACTCTCGTGGTGCAATCATTGACCAACCAAATGTCAGATTCGTCGCTTCCTTGCGCCGAATCAAGACCGGATTAGCCTTATGAGCTTCATCGTGTGGAATCTCAAATCTCTCACCAGGCTCCAACTGCCAACCTTCAAGCTGCTCCTTAATTGCAGCTTTTCTCCCCGTCAGCTTTCCAGCCACCACAAATCGCATATTTTTCAAAGTATGTGTTCGCCTGTGATGATTTTTTATGTCTTTAAGCTCAATATTGGCAATTGTCTTCAGACGCTGATTATAAGTCAATATGTCCTCACCTAACGCCTGCTGAATACGCGGCCACATCACGCGGTTGTGATTATTGAGATAACCCGTCAATTCAGAGCGAACATTGCCCTTTTCTGCCTCCAGCTCGTCAGCATTAAAGCGTGGCGTTGTAATGGCTAGTCTCTGAAGCTCTAAGATCCGGTCCCACTCAAAATCAGCGCATATCGCCTCGTAAACCATCGAATAATCTGACGTATAAGCGTTATGATAAGCGCCGTTTTTAGTAAACTCTTGCTCATAATTATGTTCTGAGCGAAATTTTTCATTAGCGCCAAACGCCATATGCTCCATGATATGCGCCGTTTCATAGATGTCTTTATCTAGGACATAGCGATTACCTGCCCGAAACTGCACCTGAAAACTCATCACTGTGGCATCTGGAACATCAATCAGCAAACCACGCGCACCATTCTTCAGCCTAACTTCCTCAACTGTATGCTTCATAATCCAACTCTCTGATTATTTACGATTCTTCTTGCGATTTTGGCGCTGAGCTTTCTTTTTCTTGCGCGCTTGGTTCTTAGCGCGGTTTGATTCGGCGCTTGATTTGCCTTTTTTCACCGAAAAATCGTCGTCGCGATTTTCCTCGCCCGCACCAAGTTCATTAACGCCGCGTTCCACCGCGTTCTCTGCCAAACGCGTTAACTCCGTGTCGTATTCATCATCCTGCGACTGGCGAACCACCGCATCGGCCTCATGAATATTGAAGATGACCGTCAAAACTTCGTCGCGCAAATTAGCCTGCAAGCTTTCGAACAATTTTTGCGACTCCGAACGATATTCCACCAACGGATCGCGCTGCCCAACGCTGCGCCAGTGAATACCCTCGCGCAGGTGCTGCATGTTCTCCAAGTGCTGCATCCATAATGTATCCAGCACTGCCATATAAACCTCGCGCTCCACGCCGCGCAAATTATCCGCGCCAATTTCAGACTCTTTCGCCGCATATGACTCTTCAGCCAGCTTCAGCGCCTTTTCGTAGCGCAGCCTATCTTTCTTTTCTTTGCCAATTTTCGAAATTTTTGCCTCGTCAACTGGGAAAGTAGCTATAAAATCTTCGACAAACTTCGGATTATTCTTAGTTGGCAGAGCTGCCAATTCATGAACTTTCGCTCGCAGTAAGCGCTCAATCTCCGGCTTAATGTTATCACCTTCCAAAATCTTGCGGCGCATGACGTATACCACGCGACGGTGACGATTAATCACGTTGTCGTACTGAACAACATTTTTGCGCGTATCAAAGTTGTAACCTTCGACGCGCTTCTGAGCTGCTTCTAGCGTCTTTGACACCGCACGGTTTTGAATCGGCGTATCTTCATCCACACCCAGCCGGTCCATCAGCGCCGCAATGCGCTCGCCTTGGAAAATTCGCATCAAATCATCTTCGGTCGATACATAGAACTGCGTCTCGCCCGGGTCGCCCTGACGACCGCCCCGACCGCGCAGCTGATTGTCGATGCGGCGTGACTCGTGCCGCTCTGAACCGATCACCACCAGACCGCCTAGCTCTTTCACGCCCTTGCCTAGCTTGATGTCGGTACCACGTCCAGCAATGTTTGTCGCCAGTGTAATGGCGCCCTTTTCACCAGCCTTCTCAATGATAGCCGCCTCGCGCTCATTATTCTTGGCGTTCAAAATCTCAAACTTGATGCCTTCTTTTTCCAAATATTTGGCAATTTGCTCGTTCTTAGCAATCGAGCCAGAACCAACCAACACTGGCCGGCCTTGCTTATGATAATCTTTGATAGCTTCAGCCACTGCCTTCAGTTTGCCCTTCTCAGTCTTAAAAATCAGGTCTTCTTTATCGTCGCGAATAACTGGCTTGTTCGGTGGAATCTGGATAACGTCCAGTGAATAAATTTGTTGAAACTCTTCCGCCTCGGTAAATGCCGTACCGGTCATACCGGAAAGTTTATTATACAAACGGAAATAATTCTGGAACGAAATGGTCGCCAGCGTCATACTTTCTTCCAGCACTGGCACACCTTCTTTAGCCTCAATTGCCTGGTGCAATCCTTCGTTGTAACGGCGCCCCTGCATCAAACGACCAGTATGTTCATCGACGATGATCACTTCGCCGTCATTGGTTACCACATAGTCTTTGTCGCGCTTGAACAAAGTTTGTGCTCTGAGCGCCTGATCCATGTGGTACACGCTGCGCACGTGATCCGGCGTGTACAAATTTTTTATTCCCAACAATTTTTGGACTTTTTCCACGCCCTCATCGGTCAACGCCACGCTGCGGCGCTTTTCATCCAAAACATAATCCTCTGGTGCCAATTTACTGGCAACTTTAGCGAAGGTGTAGTAATTATCTGGGTTCTCTGCTGCTGGCGCCGAGATGATGAGCGGCGTACGCGCTTCATCGATCAAAATGGAGTCCACCTCGTCAACGATAGCAAAGTTCAGTTCGCGCTGACGTAATAAGTCAACGTCGTTAACCATGTTGTCACGCAAATAGTCAAAACCAAACTCGTTGTTCGTGCCATAGGTAATGTCCGCCGCATAAGCCTCCTTACGAGTGACCGGACGGAGCTTGCGCATGCGCGGATCGTCGTGATGCTCATTATCATACTCTTTGTCATACACAAACGACGCTTCGTTGATGATCACGCCAGTGGTCAGGCCTAAAAAGTCATACACCTGCCCCATCCAGCCAGCGTCACGCTGCGCCAGATAATCGTTGACAGTCACCACATGAACACCCTTGCCTTCCAGCGCATTGAGGTACGTCGGCAGCGTCGCCACCAGGGTCTTACCCTCGCCAGTCTTCATCTCGGCCACATTACCCTCATGAAGCACCATGCCGCCGATTAGCTGAACATCGTACGGACGCTCGCCGATGACGCGCTTGGCAGCCTCGCGCACCACCGCAAAGGCATCCGGTAAAATCGTATCCAGTGTTACATTTTTCTTTTCCAAACGCTTTTTCAGCGCCTCTGTCTGCGCCTGCAAATCTTTGTCCGACATTTTTTCATACTTTTCAGACAGACCGTTAATTACGTCAACTTGCTTCTGCAGCCGCTTCAAAATCTTCTTCTGCGGATCGCCAAAAATCTTACTCAGCGCCTTTTGTTGTGTAATTGCCATAAAACTTAAAACTCCCTCACTTTCAGGCATTTTCAAAAACTTCTTTTATTATAACGTTTTTAGGTCAATTTGAAAAGAAAAAGCGCCCAGAATATGAGCGCTTCATGCCAACTTCAGCTAATAATTATCTTCTACCCAAGCCTCTCTTCAACTTAGCCAAAATTCCGCGGCTACTACCAACGTGCGCCAACACGTCATCCTTATACTTTCTCACCTGACCGTTCAACTTTGCCTCAACAATATCCACTGCCGCCAGCACGTTCATAGTTGAATCTTTGGCAGTAATTTTCTTATCTGGCACGTTAATAATCACCTCAACCTCGTACTTGTTGCCGCCAGGATTATCAATCTGCTTAATCTTCACGTCAGCGGTCGCGCTCTTGCGGGCATGCCGCGGCAAATATTTGCCCAGTGACCCAACCTTACGTTCGACGTATTTTTTTGTCGTATCTGTCAATTCGTACTTAACGCCAGTAATGGTAATATTTTTAATCATTTTTCCTCCTACTAACTAGTATGTCCTTTATTATATCACGTCACGGCCATTCATATACGGTCGTAATACCTCTGGTACTGTCAAACTGCCATCCTCATTCTGGAAGTTTTCCAAAATCACCACCAATGACCGCGCCAAGGATACCGCCGTACCGTTTAAAGTGTGGACCGACTCAATGCCGCCATCCGCTCGCCGTACCCGAATATTCAAACCGCGCGCTTGATAATCCGTACAATTCGAGCAGCTCGTCAGCTCGCGGTACGTCTGATCGACCGGTGACCAGTACTCGATGTCGTATTTTTTGGCAGCTGGCGCACCCAAGTCGCCCGCCGCGATATTCACCACGTGGTACGAAATACCAATTTGCTGCCACAATGCTTCCTCGACGCTGAGGATTTTTTCATGAATCTCCTTAGACTGTTCCGGCAGACAGAACGCGTACATTTCCAACTTATTGAATTGATGTACTCGGAACAAACCACGCGTATGCTTGCCGTACGTGCCCGCCTCTTTACGGTAGCACGGGCTATACCCCGTATATAGCAGCGGCAAATCTTTTTCGTCCAAAATTTCATCAGCGTGGTAGCCGGTCAGCGGCATTTCCGCCGTCCCGATCAGCGTCAAATCTTCGCCCTCAACCACATATTCATTGCTACCCTCGCCCTTCGGCGTAAAGCCCGCACCCTCTGCTGTGCGTAAATTCACCATGTGCGGCACAGTCATGAACGTAAAGCCTTGTCTCATGACATAATCCAGCGCAAACTGCGTCACGGCATTTTCCAGCAGCGCCAAGTCACCCTTAAGGTAATAAAACTTAGCGCCAGCTACTTTCGCACCGCGCTCAAAATCCACCCAGCCGCGGCTAACAGCATAATCCAAATGATCCTTGGCGCCCGTTTTATGCTCGCCGTAGACCTTTACCTCAACCGAGTCTTCCTCGCCGCCAAGCGGCACATCATCAAAGGTGATGTTCGGCACATTTTTTAGAATCGCTGCTACTTTTTCCTCGGTGGATTTCAAATATCCCTCGCGCTCTGCCAGCTCAATTTTCAGCTGCTTTCCTTGGTCAATTAGCTCCTGATCCGGGCGACCGCCTTTCATCTTCGCTGAAATTGTATTCCGCTGCTCGCGCAATGCCTCCACTTGTTTTTGCAAATCGCGGCGCTCGTCATCCAATTGCAACAATGTTGCAATATCGACCGCATACCCCTTGTCATTTGCCGATTTTTGCACCAAACCAGCATTTTCTCTAATAAATTTGATATCTAACATGTCTTAATTATATAACAACTTCCGCTTAAACGTGAGAGATTATCCCAGCGCCAAGCAGCCCTATTATCGCCAGCCCCAGCACAAATCGATAAATTATAAACGAACGAAAATTATTACTCTGGATAAATTTCAGCAGCCAGGACACTGCCACATAACCCACGACGAACGAAACCGCAGTAGCGATGATGGTTGACATCCAGCCAATGCCGCCAGAGATGTGCTTATATTTGGTGACAACCTCCAATAGTCCTGCCGCCACCAAAGCTGGAATTCCTAAGAAAAAGCTCAGTTTCGTGACCGATACGCGGTCAAAACCGCGGAACAAACCAACAGAAATTGTCGCGCCAGAACGGCTGACCCCAGGAATCAGCGACAGACATTGTCCCATACCAATCGCCAGCGTATCCTTCCAGTTCGTCTCAACTTCATTGCGCTTATTTTTTGCCGCCCGATTATCTGCCAGCCACATCACCACGCTCCAGCCGATCAACCCGATCGCCACAAACCACAAGCTCCGAAGCACCGTCTCAACTTCATGCTTAAACAATAAACCGACGACAGCGATAGGAATTGAGCCAATGATAATCGCCCAGCCGTATTTATAATCAAACTTCCGGCGCGCTCGCTTCCACCACAGCCCGCGCCACCAGGCCTGCAGAATTCGCCAAATATCGCTCCAGAAATAAATTACCGCCGCCAGAATTGCCCCAATTTGGATCACCGCGGTAAATGCCACCACGCTCGGATCGTCGATTTTCATCCCCATCAATTTCTCGACAATCGTCAAATGCCCAGTCGAAGAAATCGGCAAAAACTCCGTAATTCCTTCAACAATACCAAGGACAATCGCCTGCCACCAAGCCACGCTTAAAAATTACCTTTCATCTTTCAAGTATAACACCTCAAATTGATAAGCGCTAATCAAGCATGCCGTCGCGGCCGCGGCCGGGCGCCAGCAAATCCACCGGGCCGTAAACCCTAACAGAAACCGGACCGTACATGTAGCGACAGCGCATAGACTCCGTGAAACCGCGATGACTGCACGTCTCGTCTATCTGGCTTTTTACATTAACCACGAGTTTGTCGCCGTCGCGACGCAATTTTACTTCCGGTACTTTGGAATATTGCGTGTCGTGATATTTTACTTCCAACCGAGTCTTTTCGGCATAGCCGCCGTATTCCATCGCAACATATTCACCGTTGCCATCAACTACTATACTTTTAGCGCCGGCAGCAACCTCCGAGGCGTCAACAGTTTTAACTTTTAGAGTTTTCTCGTAATCGTAAGTTAGATTCGAATAAGTATTAGCGCTGAAAATTGCCACGCCCGACAAACAAACCGCGCCAGCCATCAACAGACCCAACATCGCTATAATCGCCGGACGCTTCAGCTTCCAGGTGAAGACGCTCCAAGTAGCCAGCAACGTCAAAGTGAACAAAACTGCGCCGCCCAAAACCAAGCAGCATAGCAATCCCCACGCCCAGCTTTGCGCGGTAAATCCGTTCAATGCTGCCACTGCGCCAAAGCCAAACACGCCGCCGACCAGCAGCGCCACCAGCAGTCCAAACGCTATCAGCGCCAGTATAATTCCCAGCAAAAAGCGGAAAATCTTGGCAGCGGTGCTTGCTGCCTGCTTTTCAGTGCTATCGTCAACTGACAAGCGTTTGAGCGCGTCCAGTGTTACCGGCTCGCCGCGCATCCGCAGCTTGTCGGAAGCCGTCCGCGCTTCAGGAATCG
>ERZ773035.156-NODE-156-length-55967-cov-3.964033_pt1 | contig 55967 bp, 74 predicted proteins | sample MGYA00511487_ERZ773035 | MGnify/ENA primary metagenome ERZ773035 (study PRJEB29015, sample SAMEA2737985) | human oral metagenome | biome: human oral; feature: human-associated habitat; material: dental | place: China | collected 2024 ... | reverse complement strand
GTTAGAAAACGCCCATAATGATGAACTCAAGGCTATCCTACTTGATTTTATAGCTGCTGTAAGGCGTTATCAATCAGCTTTAGAAGATGAAATAGAAAACAAAATACTTTTCTATAATGCACAACTCAATCAAGCAAGATTAGTAGCTAAATATTTAGATTAACAATGAAGTACCAACAAGGAGATATAATAGAAATCAACTTTTTATTCCCAAATGGTGAATTTAAACCTCATCCTGCACTGATTATCTCTAATGATTACTTACAAGAAGTTGAAGAAGGGTATATTTATTTAGTACTCATTACCTCTAAGAACTATAATGAAGAATTTTCATACCCTCTGACTGATGAAATGTTGAGTTTTAAAATGAGTAAACAGAGTTATGTGAAATGTCATATTATCTCAGGAAATACAACAAGAGATATACTTCGGAAAATAGGATATATCAAGCGTCCTTATTTTGAAGAGATAAAGAAAAAAGTTATTAACGCTATTTTTTAATGAATATAGGAAAAACAAAATATTTTATCGTGATACTATGGGTAGCATTTTCTTTTGCAATGCGAGCCCAAACCAAAGTTATCGACCTGAAAAGCGATGAAGTAAAACAATTCCCTTTATGCGAAAATTCTAATCTTACTTACGAAAAAGGAGAAGATAAACGCTTGTTTGCCAATTGTATTGATAGAAAGGTAATGCTTGCTTTCTCATACCCAAAAGAGGCTATAGAGAAAAACATTCAAGGTAAGGTATTAGTCCATTACCTCATTGACAAGAATGGCAAGATTATTGTAGAAAAAGTAGAAGGAGAGGCTATCTTGGCAGCTGAAGGCAGACGCATTTTTGAATCCTTTCCAACATTTAGCCCAGCTAAAAATCACAACAACGAACCTATAGCCGTAAAGGGCATATACCCTATCAATTTTAAATTGCAACAATAATAATATTTAATTTGGTAAATTATGAACGCAAATGCACAATATATTAAAGATGCTCAAGGGAATGATATCTTAGCCGTTATTCCCATAGAAGCCTATAATGAATGGCGTTTTGAAAAAGCCGATTTAAATAACACTCAAGAGATTGCTGACTGGCAAAAAGAGATTTTAGATGAAAGTCTGAGAGAATTAGAACTTACTGGTGAAGCAGAAGATTGGGATGTATTGAAATTTAAAATCAAACAGCAGTTTTACTAAAGTATTCCCTTATGGCATCTTTTATATAGTAAGAATAACTCCTAAAAGAAAAATTACAGCGATTACAATAATAAACATTCTACATACAAGTAGAAGAGTGAGGTATAAAGAATAAAAAACGTGAGTAAAGAACATTTAAAACAATTAGAAGCTGAAAGTATTTATATAATGCGCGAAGTAGCAGCGCAGTTCGAGCGTCCTGCCCTACTGTTTAGTGGCGGAAAAGACTCTATTACCCTTGTACACTTGGCTATCAAAGCCTTTGCCCCAATGAAAATACCTTTCCCTTTGGTGCATATTGATACAGGGCACAACTTCCCTGAAGCACTACAATACCGCGATGCTTTGGCTAAACGTATAGGGGCTGAGCTTATTGTACGCCAAGTAGAAGACACTATTAAAGCTAAAGGGCTGACAGAGCCTAAAGGAAAATTTGCTTCGCGCAACTGGCTCCAAACCCACACTTTGTTAGATACCATCGAAGAATTTCACTTTGATGCCTGCATAGGGGGTGCCCGCCGCGATGAAGAAAAAGCACGTGCCAAAGAACGTTTCTTTTCCGTAAGAGACGAGTTCGGTCAGTGGGATCCTAAGTTGCAACGCCCTGAGCTGTGGAATATCTACAACGGACGCATACAGAAAGGCGAAAACGTACGTGTATTTCCTATCTCTAACTGGACGGAGTTGGACGTATGGAGCTATATCGAGCAGGAAAATATCGAACTTCCTTCTATCTATTTTGCCCACGACCGCGAGGTTATTGAGCACGAAGGCAGACTAATAGCGGTATCCCCTTTTATACAAATAGATGAGAGTGATACTATCCTTACCAAGCGCGTGCGCTATCGTACGGTAGGCGATATGACCTGTACAGCGGCTGTAGAGAGCAATGCCGCTACCCTACAAGAGGTGGTTTCCGAAATCACAGCCTCTCGCATTTCAGAGCGCGGCGAAACCCGTATAGACGACAAAGTAACAGAAGCCGCTATGGAAGACCGCAAAAAAGGCGGATATTTTTAAAGAGTATAGAAAACAAATAAAAACGTTATACCAATGAAAAAGATTAAACTATTATTGTGGAGCGCCGTAGTATAGGCATTAATATGAAATGTACAAACTACTACAACTAAAAAAGCCACGAAAAGCCTTAAAATACAAGTAGTTACAACAAAAAACGCCCTAAAAGGCAGGAAAATGAAATGTACAAAAAACGGCATTAATTACCATTTAATTACCGAGTAATTGCCCGATAATTACCATTTAAATGGAAGTAATTACCATTGGCGGGTATATATACCCTAATAATTATCAAAACCCTAATAAATACGCTCTTTTTGGGCGTATTTTTGTGCCTTATAGCTACCACTAAAGCTACCTTTTGAAGGGCATAAAACACCCCAAAAGGGTACCCACCCAGCAAAGCCCAAAAACACCCTCTAAAAAAGTTGGGTATTCAGTTGGGTACGCAGTTGGGTATGCAATTGCGTATATTTTAGCGCACGAGTTCAAGGGGCAAATTACACGATTTTGGGCATTTTGAAAGAATATGTTACCGAGTTGGCGGTATATTGCATTTGGTTATATATTGTAAATTATTGATTTACAAGACATTCACATTATTACCCCTTAAAAAGTGCCTTTTCTCCCCCTATATATTACGTACTTTCTATCCCTTTGTACCTATAAAATTTCTGTTTTCACTTCCTCTAATTGTTCTACACGTTGTTTTAAGAACTGTACATCAGCTTCTAAATCTGCTATCTTTTGATACTCTGGAACTGGGTCGAGGAAGTCAAAAGAAAGGTGCATTTTGCACTCCCATATTTCTCTTACATCGTTTAACCTCACATTAATATGAGGAAAAACGCGATTATCAGATTTACAATATAGGCTTCCATACTTTTCTATTCTATTGAGTACGCGCTTTACTATTACACCCTCTGTACTAACTACTACATATATCCTATTGTCTGATATATGTTCCCAGTCCTCTACAAATTGCCCTACCACATAGCTGCCGCTTTGTAGGGTAGGGTACATTGATAGCCCCTCTACCTGAAATATACGAAAAGTACCATTCCTCATACCAGGCAGGTTATACATTGGGAGTTCCTTTATATATTGGGGGTCATCATATCCTTGAAGGTAGCCCGCTTGTGCCATTACAGGTACCAGAGGGATACGCTCTTCCTCTACATCTTCGTCTTTTAGTACTATCACTTTAGGCATTAGGCTGCGCCCCTCTACTTTTATAGGCGCAATAACCTCTACGCGAGGTGTCTTTATTACTTCTGTCGCCCCTTCACCTTTAAGCATTTCGCCATTTCCAGTGAGCAACCATTCTGCATTTAACTTAGGATGGTTTGACAAAATTTTGGCGATAACATCACCTCCTACTTCACTATAAAGGGCATTACCTCTAAAATTTGAGGAGGCAACATTCAATTCGCCGAAAAAATTTTTCCTTTCAATCTGCTTATAATCAACAAATTGAAGTATTCTCTGTTTGATGGGTGCTAAAATTTTGTCCATAATATTTTGTAGCGATAAAATTTTGACATACCTTTGCGCCAGAATTGGAACAATAAGTAACAATGGACAAAAGTAAGAAAAAAAAGTATAACAAGTACAATGCAAGCGTAATAAATGCATTAATTGAGAAACACGGTTTCTCTGGGCGATACATTCGCCAGTGTGTAAGCGGCGAGCGTACAAGCCTCTCAGCCGACAAAATCAGAAAGGACTACCATAGTATGATTGCCCCTTCTGAAAAGAAAGTAAAAGAATTTTTAAATGATTAAGCTATGAAAGTAGGAAACAAAGTAAGAGTATCGCCCTTTATCACCACAGACCCTTACGGTAAAAAAGGAAAAGTAGGCAAATTAACCGATATACGCACCTATGAAGATTATACATTATGCATTATAACCTTTGCCGATAACAGTGTAGGTATCTACGACGTAGAATGTTTAGAACCCATAAATGAATAATACAATGATACAAGTAAAAACACAAGTAGTGCTCATAGAGAACGAAGATAAAAAAGAGCATAAAGTAATAAAAACAATTCGCTTCTTAGGGTTACTCATATTTAAGAAAGAAAGCCCTTTAGGAATGTAAAAAGGGGCATACAGCACAGCATACCCCAAAGATAGAAACTTAGTAACTATCATTTAGAGGAGAGCCTATTCATTAAAGACTCAAAAGACTCATTAGTATAGATTTTCTCGCCATTAATGAGAGTAATCATACAAAAGTCACTTCCTCTTCTTACGGTGATAATATGGTGGGTATTCACCACTAAAAATTCACCTTCCAGTGTGGTTGTAATTCTAATGAACATAATTACTAAAATTAAAATTAGACGCCACAAAGTTAGTAATTATTTCCCAAGGTTGGTACGACCAACAGCAAGAAAGTTTGCAGCGGTTCGCAACCGCCTTGGGAAGCATTTAAAAACCCTTTAAACCCTATTTAAAATGAAAGTAAAAACCATTTATCATATAAATGAGGACTTCCTCATTATCGGCAGAGAGATACGCACTACCTTCTTAGGTATCGTCGTAAAAAGAGAAAAAATAGAGTCCCGCAAGCCAGTGAACTACCACTAATAACACTACATCACGTTTTTTATATTTTGATTTTATTGTTGTTTTTCCCCAAGTCAGTACGACTGTCAGCAACCGCTGGTGAAGCAAAATCACCTTGGGGAGCAATTAAAAACTAAAAAAATATGCCATACCTCTGGTTACATAATAAAGTCGCCGTCGAAGCCGAAGAGTTAGTGCCCCACTATTGGAATGTACTAAAATCTCTGCAAAGCGAGCTGGCACGCCATAAAGACAAACCTTACGGCGTGAAAAAACTCCAATCGGGTGGCAATGGGCGCAAGCTCCTTATCGACTACGATACCCTGCCTACCGACATACAGCAGGCCCTAGGCGACCCACGTAAAGAAGGACACCTCCTTGAGCGTTACTATGCCGTGAAAGACGAAACTATCCGCTTCTATGCGGGTTGGAAACGCCAGGGCAAACCTCTCACCGATGAGGAGATAGACCGCTATGTTATAAATGCTACTACCTTGCAGGCTCTCGTAACCCTTGAGGGTGAACGCCTAAATGTACGCCAATCGTTACACAAAAAAAGCCCTACCAAAGGGCTTGCACAAAGCCTCCTTACCGATGCTTTGAGTTTTAACGAAACCCTACCTCCCAGCCGTAAGCACTCACTTCCCGAAAGCCTACGCCACTTTAAAAACGCTCTCAAAGCCTTTAAAGCCGACGGACTGCTTTCAGTGATTAAAGACCCCTACGGCAAGGGCAAGCAAAACGCCCGCAAGGTAGATGAGCGCGTAATAGAAGTCCTCAAAGGCTTATTCGTAGGACAAGAGTACAAACCTACCCCCACCGATATAGCACGCCAGTACGACTCCTTCCTTAGCGGATATATAGAAGTCTTTAATAAAGAAACTGGCGAACTATACGCACCCGAAGAGTTCCCCGCCCTTAGCGAAAGCACCATCAAAGCCTACCTATCGGCTTGGGAAACTAAAATCGCCACCTACAGCCTACGCTCTGGCAACCGACAAGCCTTTATGGGGCAGTTTATCCCCTACGCTCAAACCGAGTTACCTACCAAAGCAGGCTCGCTCCTCTCTATTGACGACCGCCAACCGCCCTTTTGGTATGACAAAGGTAAACGCCTTTGGTTTTATATCGGCATAGATGTAGCCAGCCGTTGTATGACAGCCTTTGTCTACGGCAAAACCAAAGAAGGCATCATCTTAGAGTTTTACCGACAGCTGGTGCGCAACTATCACCAATTGGGCTTAAAACTCCCCTTTGAGTTGGAGTGCGAAAGCTCCCTTAACAGCAGCTTTTTAAACACTTTCTTGCGCGAGGGCTATATGTTCCAAAAGGTGCGTGTAGAGGCTAACAATGCCCGCGGTAAGTACATAGAACGTATGTTTGGCAAGATGCGTAACAATAAAGAAAAATACGCAGAGGGTTGGATTGCACGTCCTTTTGCTAAGAGCGAAGCCAACCAAGCAGGCAAAGGAGCTACTAAAATTATCCCTTACAACGAACTGGTACAGGCACGCCTTGCCGATATAGAAGATTGGAACAACGAACCTCACGATGAGCACCCCGAAGTAAGCCGTTGGGAGTATTTCCTAAACAACCAACTCGAAAGCCTCCCCGAAACCAACTACCGCGCTATCCTGCCCCATATAGGCTACAGCGTTAAAACAAGTTGCAAACAAGGCTACATCAGCCTAAATCGCCAAAAAATGGCAATTGCCGAAGATAGTGCCATACTCACCGGCGAGCCTCTTATTGAGAAAATGAAACAAATAGAAGGCAAAGATATAGAAGTATTTTGGCTCGACAGCAACGAGGGCGAACTTATCAAAGCCATAGCCTACTGCGGAGGTCGCTACGTATGCGAAGTGCAACCAATGCCAAAATTCCAACGCGCACGCGCTGAGCAAACCGAAGCCGATATGGTAGCCAAAGCCCTACAAGATGCCTACACAATGACTATCGTACGCTTTGTACAGCACCATAGCAAGCAAATAGCCGAAGTAGGCATCATCAACCGCGCACCCGCACGCCAACGCGCTTTCGTTATCCCAAGCCTCAAACGCTACGAAGCCACCAACACCACAGAAGTCGAAATACTCACCGATTACGACTCCTTAGACGAAGACGACAAACAAATATTGTATAACCCCAGTACCGGTACCGAGTACACCCAATCTTGGAGAAACAAATACGCTATATAATGAAAATAGAAGCCCAATTCAAACAAAAAGTACGTGAGGCTATCCTTGCCGACCGCGAAAACTACGGAGGCTCCGACACCGCCTATGCCAAACGCCTCAAACTAAGTGCAGCCATTTATTCACAAATCAAAAACGGCAAAATAGACAAAGTATTATCCGACACCCAATGGCTTGTAATTGCCCACCAGCTCGGCGTACAAGTGAACGACAACGGCTGGAAAGTAGCCCGCACACAAGTCTACACCGAAATTGAAGACAACTTGCTATACTGCAAAACTTACAGCAAATCAATGATACTGGTAGACGACTGCGGTATAGGCAAAACCTTCTGCGCACGCCATATCGTAAAACAGCAGAAAAACGCCTTCTACATAGATTGTTCACAAGCCAAAACCAAACAACAATTCATTCGCCTGCTCGCCAAAACCATAGGCGTAGACGACACAGGGCGTTATGTAGATGTAAAAGCCGCTATCAAAATGTGCCTCCTCTACTTAGAGCAACCCTTAGTCGTATTAGACGAAGCTGGCGACCTCGACTACAACGCCTTCCTTGAGCTCAAAGAACTATGGAACGCTACCCAAGGCGAATGCGCTTGGTATATGATGGGAGCCGATGGTTTGCGCGCCAAAATAGAAAGCGGTATCGCCCACAAGAAAGTAGGATACGCCGAAATATTCGACCGCTTTTTCGACATCACCACTATTGTACCCCAAGGCACCGACGACCGCAAAGCTTTCTACATACAGCTACTGGGCGATGTAGCCACCGTAAATGCCAAACAGCAAAGCGATGTAGATAAGTTAGTACGCAAATGCCTCAACCCAAGTGGTAAGAAAGACGCCACCGCCTCCGATATGAAACGACTACGTTATTTAGAAAACCTTATAAAACTAAGTTAAAACAATGGCACGAATAAAAGCAATATACGGCAAACAACTACTCGAAAAAACCTATAAAACATTCCCTTTTGAGGGGCAGTGGGCACAAGCCCTGGGCAACCCCGAAGTAGCAGGCTTTTGGCTCATATATGGCAAAGAAAAACAAGGCAAAACGTGGTTCTCACTCAAACTCGCCGAGCACCTTAGCAACTACGAAACCACTATGTACATCAGTGCCGAGCAAGGCACCAGCCAAACATTCCAAGACGCCTACCGCCGAGCCCAGCTCAACCCCTCCAATCGTCGCCTCAAAATAGTACCCTATACCGAAATTACCGAGATAGAAAAAGCACTCGGCAAACAGCGAAGCCCCAAAGTAGTCATCATTGATAACACCACGGTATATAATGACGACCTCACCTCTCCCAAACTACGCGAGTGGATGCGCAAGTACCGAAGCACCCTATTTATACTCATCTCACACGAAGAGAAAGGTGAACCCGACCTCGCTGTAGGTCGCCTCTGTAAGAAACTCGCCGAAATCGTTATCCGAGTTGAAGGACTCGCCTGCCACGTATCGGGGCGTTGCCCTGGCGGTACCCTCGTTATCAACGAAGAGAAAGCACAACTCTATTACGACACCAATATCACCCCTAATACCTAATACAATGAGCACTCTAAAAACAATAGCCCAACAAATCACCTATCGCCACGCCCTCGCCCGCCAATTAGGGCTCACCTACCTGCAGTACGAAAACCTCCGCTATGAGTTCTACAACGAATGGTGCACCAACCTATGCAACACCGCCATAGGTAGAGGGCTACACTTAAAAACCCTCATCACCCACGACACCCTACTCAATTGGTATGACGATCAGTGGTACAGCGAAGTGGAGAAAACCATAGAACGCCTCTACGGCAACGACATTACCCTATTCAATGCCGACGACATTCTGCTACTCATCACTATCTACGCTGAGAACATTTTGCAATATTACCCCAGTGTACTCCTCAAGAAAATAACCGCCCGTGCGGCTCGCACCGAACACTAACCGAAGATAAACCGAACACAAGATGAGAATTGAACCTAACGAAATCAGCGATTACGACTACATCAACCGCAAGCTCAGAGAGCACGCACAAGAGTTGCTCAAAACCGCCAAAAAACAAAAACGCCCTGTGCGATACCTCCCCCAAGGCATTAGCGGCAATAATGTAACTTGGTGGGCAGACCTCAAAAAATACGGCAAACTAATAACAGAATAACTATGAAAAATAGATTTTTAGCATACACCGAAGCCCTTGCCCTCGACACCTTCCTGCAAGTACTCACCCCCGAGCAACGCATCCTCACCTGCCAATACCGCGCAGGACACACCGATAAAGTACCAGCCTTAGTCCAGAAGCTACAAAACTGGATACAACAAAACCATTGGCTACCTCCCGCCTTTCGCTACGAGCCCGAAACCCTTGAACTCCTATGGCAAGACAGCACCGCCCAATGGCTACCCTTAGCCGTACACCCCTTGTACAAAGCCGAAGTAAATGGAAAATAACAAATAACAATTATCAATTATGACAGTAGATTTAACACACCTTACAGCCGACGAACTCAAAGCAGAATTACAACGCCGCGAGCAAGTCCAAAACGAAAACCGACAAGCCTATAAAGCCCTCGTCAATGAAGCCATACCACAAATCATCGGTAAGCTGCAAACCTATTCAGAGCAAATGGCAGAAGTAAAGCTCCACACCTTTGAAGCCCTAAAAATTCTCTTAGATACAAAAAACGAAGTTTATGATGTAAAAGGAGACCAACAAAGCCACACCTTCACCGATACCCACGGCAACACCATCACCTACGGCTTCCGCGTCATCGACAATTGGGACGACACCGTTAATGCAGGCATCGAAAAAGTCCGCGACTTTATAGCTTCACTTGCCAAAGACGACAATAGTGCCCGACTTGTGAATGTCATCAACCGATTGCTCAAGAAAGACGCCAAGGGCAACCTCAAAGCCTCACGTGTACTTGAACTAACAAAGCTCGCTCAAGAGTTTAACAGCCCCGCCTTTACCGATGCCGTAGGTATCATTGCCCAATCTTATAGACCACAGCGTTCAGCGTTCTATATCGAAGCCAACACCATTGACGAGCAAGGCAAAAAATGCAATATCCCCCTATCGCTCTCATCGGTGGACTTTCCCCCTGGTACTGACATTAAACACCTTTTCCCTGTACACCAAAAGTACGAAGAGCAAGCTACCGCATAACAACACTTTTAGCTATCTCGGTAGCTAAAAGATGCTCCTCCGCCCTTAGCATGCCGTTAGTAATAAGAGGACGCTTTTATGAGGCCTCCTAAGGCGAGGAGCTATTTTTAAACAATATTTAAACACCATTTAAAAATGTATTTTATTACACCAAAAAACAGTGAAACTGGCAAAAAGTTTCAGAAGATAGCCGACAAATTAGATGTTTGCTTTGAAAATCAAAAAGCATTAGCCAAAAAATATGCTTTTACCTCGTGGAGAGGAGACCGCTGGGTAGTAGCAGGAGGAATATCATCAGTAATTTTCCCCAAAGGTGCTACTATAGACACCAAAGTATGGAAGCAAATCAAAGGGAAAGATGAGTATATGCCCCGATTGAATATAAAGCAAGGAAAAGCTATACAAGCCGACTTTGATCAAGCAATCACCGTTACAAAAGCCGAACTCAACGCCTGCATAGGTTGGGACGAAGGCTTTAGTAAAAGTATAGGATTTGACGGAACTAATGATAAATACTTTGGTTTTATCATTGATGATGATTGGACAGATATTATCATTCCTAACGATTGTACCGAAGTAACAGCAACTAAGTACCGAGAACTTTTTAAATAATAATGTATGACAACCATAATAAAACCCCACCAAATACGCATCCTGCAAACCCTTTTAAGTAAGCGTTTCAGCGACCGAGAAGCCCGCCTACACTTTGTATGCAGCTTTATAGGGCGAGAACTCCCCAGTACCAAAAACCTAACAGAAGCCGAGTTTTTCGCTATAGCCGAGCACCTTGGTTACCATTTCGAGATGCACGCCTATTTCGATGCCCAAAACAAGCAGCACCTAAAGCTATTAGCCCTATGCCACGAACTCGGCTGGCGCGACGAAGCCAACCCCAAGTACGCCGACATCGCTCGTCTTGGCAAGTGGTTTTGTAGCAGCAAAAACCCCTTCAAAAAGAGCTTCCAACGCCTCACCCCCACCGAAGTAAGCAAAGTAAACGCTATCTTTGAAAAAATGCTAACACAGAGATATGAAAGAAGTTAGAAAATTAGCCAATGAGAAAATTAGCAAATTAATTGCCTGTGCGGCTCGCACTTGTTCTCACAAGCATAAAGAGCTCCGCACCCTTGCCCACTACGTTACAGTAGAAGTAACAGCCTTATTTTGCAAGGACTGTGGAGCACAACTCACCAAAGAAGAGTGGAATGTATAACAATTTAAACACAAAATACAATGGAAATAGACGATTATGATATAAGTTACTCCTCAATATGCGATAGGATTAATGGAAACCCTAAAGAAGCAAAAAAAGAGCTATTACGTTTGTGCAGTTTGACTATAAAAGCAGAAAAAAAAGTTGAAGAGTTAGAAGAGGAACTCAATAAGGCTAAAAGAAATGTGAGGTATTTTAAACAAGGCATATACAACACCTTTCATTACTTCCGCAACCAAATTAGCAAACTACCCTCCTCTGTTATCCTCCGTGAAGGAAAGACGATATACATCATTAAGTACTTCGATGAGGATAACATTACAATAAATGTTGAAAAGGAAAGTTTTTAATTACTAAAACAATTACAATATGAACTTTAAACATCATTTAAAATGAAAGAAACACCCACACACTATTTTTGCCATTTAGTTGGTGGCATACAAACCAAGAATAAGCTACAAGAGCAATTCTCTTGTTTTCTCAGAGAAATGGATGGTGAACTGTACCAAGCAAAGGAGCTGGATAAAATAAAAGAATACATCATCGAAAAAGCCAATGAACTTAATGAAGAGTACCCCCGATGCAAACCCCTTAACATTTCCTTTGCACAATACGTAGAAAAAGACAAACATCACCTATGCGGGTTTGAGTTTAACAGCTTTGTTTTAAGACCTGCTTACTTAATTAAACTATAAAAACAAATGAAAATCGCCCTTACCCTCACACGTACCCAAGCCAAAGTACTTGCCAGCACAACCTTTATAGACTGCCCCATCTTTCTCACACGTGAGCAACGTGTCTATTACAGTCTAATGAGCGAAGTAAGTGTCAAGGCAACCCGCCTATATTTAGGGTTCGGCAACAAAAAAGAGCGCAAAATCACCCTTAAACTCTATGAAGCCGACTTTTTAGAACGATACCTCACCGAAGTACTCTCTCTAAGATACACCTATTTAGATACCTACGAAACCAGCACTCTACAAACCATCATTAACGAAATTAACGAACAATTAGCCTAATGGAAACAACCTATATTTTTAAATCGAAAAACACCAGTATTGAGTATTTGTTTAAATATGATTTAGAGGGAAACCTAACTACTTTACAGAGTACAGGAGAGCCCCCAACAAACGAACAGTGGCATTGGCTTGTGCGCTACTTTCCCTATAATGAAGAGCGTATTGCTATATTAGCAAGCGACGCCAACCTCCGAAAGTACTTCAGCATTGAGAAGACACCCGCCTCTGTAACCTTTGAGGACTTCTGGGAGGCATACGGCAAAATCGGCACTAAGTCGGTAGCCAAAAAGAAGTTCGACAAGCTCAAACCCGAAGAGGTCATCAAAGCCTTCATAGGCGTAGAGAAGGAGCGCAGCAAAAAGAAACTTGACAACACCGCAATGCCCTACGCCGAGACCTACCTAAATCAAAAGCGATGGGAGTAAAAGTATAAAAAAGTCCGCTTGCATATAAGCGGACTTTTTTATACTTTTGCACCATAATATTCTATTCTCTTCGTGGCTATGCAACTTATAAGTCAGAAACAACGCAAACAACGCCTACAGAGGCGTAATGAAAAGATACGTGAGCTTTTTGGTGAGCTCACAAACAAGTACCCTCAATGGCGTATAGATGCCGTAATTGAGGAGGTAGCAGGTAGGGTATTTTTATCCCCTCGTACTGTAGAAGCTATCCTCTCTTATGAGGGTGTATATGCAGAAAGTTGAAAAAAGTTTTGGTAGTTTAAAAAATAGTTGTACTTTTGCAGTACAAATTGGTTGGGAGGCTACATAAGAAAACTCTCGACCCCAACTCAGGCAAGTAAATAACTTATTATTTACCTGCCTGTTTTATTTTACAGAGTCCAGTCTTCTTTAAGTATATCTTCCCTTAAATAGGTTATATCCTCACCATTCCTAATTACAATTATCTCTTCTATCCATTCAGACCTATAAACACGGCTTTTTATAGCACTTCTTAAATCCCCATCTATAAAATCTGTTTTTATATCCAATACAATGTGTTTGGCTTGTTCCTTTGTACCCCTCAAGGCATTATCAACAGCACTTTTAGTAGGCTTATGAATACGTTTATACTCCTGCTTTATATCCAATGTTTTATTAAACGTATCGGCACTTTTCACCCCTGATATGTTTGATTTTTCCATAAGGTCTATTTCATAACCATATTTATTAGCTAAGTAAGAAGCTATTTCTACATTTTCGGCTTTCTCATCTTTACCGTGCAATGAGCTTACCCTTACCGTACCCTTTTCAGTAGGTATGGTTTGCCACGTTTCCTCTGCTCTTTTAGCTTTAGCCTTCTCCTTTTTAAGCCGTTTTTCCACCTGCTTTTCTACTTCCTTAATGGCTTTTTCGCTCATTCCTTTGGTGTATGGTATTACGGAAAATATCTCACCCGAAAGCGCAGGGTTATTAGCAAAGGCTTCTTTTATAGGCTCCTCTTCTGTACGTACACCTTCTGTTACTGGGTCAGCAGTAGGCTCTACGTAGCAACGGCAACCCCAATCATTAGGGGGTAGGTGCGTTTTCCAAAAAGAATGCTCTACGGGTAGCGTTAGCCCGTCCCAAGCGCGGTGTGTTTCACGAGTTCGCTCATCGTGCACCGCGTGATAAGTAAGGTTAGGGTATATGCGCTTATTGGCTATATACTCCTCGTACTTTTGTGCAGAGAGTGCATTGGCTACTGTTTGGTTATACTCAACTTGCAACCAACGCCTATTGTATTCTACATTGAGTTTGTTAGCCTCTGCTTTAAACTCTTGCCACGAAAGCACCTTACCATTTTTAGTTAGAGAGGCTTCTATTTGCTGTTTAAAGCTCGTTTCTTTGAATGCAGAGAAGCGGGCAAGATTGTGCTTTAGTGAGGTTACGAGTTCGGTATTGGTTTCCTCAATAGTAGGGTTGTAGCCCTCTGTTAAGGCTTTATTTAGGTGCTTGTAGTAGTATTGCCATAGTTCTTTGCTTTGTGCCTCACTAATACTACGCTCTTCAAAAGCCTCACGTATGTACCCCTCTATGAGCCTACTCAAGTCGTTGTCTTCCTTGCTGAGCTTTATAGGCTCGTGCTTGGGGCAACAATGGGTATGATAATGTAGTTTGAGTAGGCTTAGTGCTGGGGGTTATCGTCTGGTTTAGGAGAAAGGGAAGAGGTTGGCATACTTTCTATTTCCACCCCATAAGTACGCTCTATATAGTCTTTGGTAAGGATATAGCCACGCCCTAAGAGTACCCCGTCTATAGTGATTTGCTTGTTAGGGTCTGTAGTTTTCTCTACTGCTATTTTGGCGTTATCGGGGATAGGGTAGCTAATGGCACGCATAGCGGGCAAAAGTTGGTTATTAAGGAATGCCAACATCTTCTTTTCGTCGGCATAGACAACCTCCTCCAAAGTGTTCTCGTGTACTGTGCCTTGTGCCTTGCTGCTTCCGTTTTCGGTAGTCATTGTTTGGTGAAGTACGAGTTTTGATAACTCCTTGTCTAAGGCTTCAATCTTGCGGTAAAACACTTGGAAAGCATCGGCTTTGCTGTTCTCCTTAATATCTACTTCTGTACCAATAGGAAAAACGCCATACGAAGCTGAACCCATTTCCTCTAACCACTGGGCAACTTCCTCTTTCACGCTATCACTTTGCGAAGCGATTTTGGCAATACGTATAGGAATACCGAACAGCTCCTCGAACTCGTCCCACGAACCCCACGAATGGCGCTTTAGGATTGCATAAGGAGTAGCCTTTTCGAGCAACCCCGAATGCTTGTAGAATTGTGCTACTAATACTACCTCTTTCACATCTCGTAGGTCTATGCCAGTGGTAGCATCGTAGTCTTTGAGAAGTACGTGCTTTTCGGGGATTACCAAGCCCCTATCAATAAGCTCTACGGCTTTGATTTCGCCCTTGGTTACCTCTTTGAGCCATATAGGTGAATGCCCGTGATAGATGCTTTGGTGAGCGAACTCGAGCACGTCCTCAAACCATTGTTTGTCCTTGATATACTCGGTTAGAGTGTCGTCCTTAATCTCATCGATGACGATAATGTAGTCCTTATTGGTAGTTCGTAGGGTACGGTTTTCGGTGATACCAGTAAGGTGTCCATCGAGGAGTACATCTTGGTATACCTCCTCCAATGGGTAAGTACGAGGGTAGTCCACACTATAACGGGCATAACGTGCCGAGTGCCAATGGTTGAGTTCGGTACGCCATAGCCTGCGTTGGCGCTTGATGATGTCTACCATTAGATTAGTTACCTGCTGAATGTTTTGGGCTGTGTTTTTGCCCAAATGTACCTTTTTATTAAGTGCATTACCACTAAGGGTGACACTCTTTTCTATACGTTGTTTATGGAGTTGCTTTGCCATTATTGTAGTTGATTGAATAAACGGTCTATTTCCTTTTTTATATTATTAAATAAGGTTTTGGAGTCGCCTATAAATTGTCGTTTAGGCATACCTTTTAAGCCCTCGTTGTGTCTTAAGGCATACTCCTTATGGGTGTAGAAGGTAACTTGCATTTTCTCTACACGCGCCCTAAATGAATTGCGCAGCTTGTTACCTCCTGAATTGTGCCCTGTGAGGATAGCACGTCCTTGGTTACGCTTGCCAAAGGGGGTAAGGGTGCCCTTTTTGCCTACCCTATCCGAGCGGTAACGAGTAAGATCTCTCCCTCGTGTATCGGTAGTTTTGCGAGGTTGCCACTTCTGTAAGCCCTCATCATTAAACCCCTCATCTTGGAAGTTCTTTTGAATAAACTTGAGTCCCTCTGTTTTAAGAACAATGGGGACATCATTAGCTACCAAACGTGCAAGGGCTTCGAGCTTTCGGCGGAGTTCTTGTAAGTTGTTGTTAGGCATAATCACCAGTGGTTTTTATAGGTTTTGCGCCCTCCGAGCTTCATAAAAGGCGTAGGCGTATCGGGGGTGCCGTCGCCATCGGTATCTTTTAGGCGCTTGGGTAGGGCGACTTCTATTTCGCCTTTGGCTATCTTTTCGAGCCATAGCATAGCCTCATCATAGCGGAGCTTTGCCGCTTGGTTGAGGGTTTTACTTCGCCTTATATAGATTTCGTGGATAACAATATCCTTGAGGTACTTGAGCAGTATTTTGCTACGCTCGTTGCCCTCTTTGGCAAAAATAGCCTCCGTATTGTAATACTTATAGAGGTAAGAAGCCATTAGGTCTATGCTTTCGGCAATGATTTCGGTTACTATCTGCTCATCGCCTTGGGTGATAAGGTCTATTACCTCTTTGGTGGCTACGGTTTTGAGTTCGTCTTTGGTTAAATACATTTTAAATCATATTTAATTTGAGTTTCTTAGGTTCATAAGGGTAGGGTGTTTGCCTATAAATGCGAGTGGTGAAGGTAATGCGATAGCTCATAATGCCATCATCACTTAGGCGTAATTCCTCCTCTCGCACCTGTTGTACGGGTTTGAACTGCTCGCCTTGCAGGAATTGTATCGTATCGGTGATTTTGTCCAATATATCCAGTTCCATAAGTCCCTCTTCAGCATCAGCAGTGCCTAAGTGTTGGTCTGTCCATCCGTCTTTGCAATAGAAATCAATATGAAACTCACACTCGCCCTCTTGTACGTGTTGGGTCATCGTCTCGTAGGCGATAGGCATTACCTGAATGAGTGCGGCCGTCCATATTTCGGGGTAGCCGTTTTCGGGGTTGTCAAACTGACCGCGTTGTAGGTCGATGAGCTCAATACCTTCAATAGTGGCAAGGGCTTTTTTTACTTTTACAAATAGTTCTTTTCTTGGAGTACTCATATAGTTCTACGTTTGTGTTTATTAATAAGGGGTCGCCCGCTTTGTAATGGGTTTTCGGAATAACCAAAATACTGTTGGGCAAGGGTAATGGCGCGTTCTAAGGTATCAGGGGCGTCATCGTTTGAAGCCGTTCCTTTTTCAAAGGAAAACAGTTGCTTGATAAAGGCGTTGTAGTCTTTCTCCGAGCGTTTGGGCAGCGTCTCGTCCCAGTACAATATTTTGCGAAAGAGCGCATTGGTAATACCCGCCGAAATGCGGTTATGCTTGTCGCCCTCCTGGTGCAAACCAATAGGGATATTAGGGCAAGCGTTGTCCTCGGCACTCTGCATAATAATAGGCGTATAGACCGCTTTCTGTGCCATAGTAGCATCAAAGAAGCCCATAGTGTTATAGCCTTTTTTAAGGTACTTTTTCACCCATTGGGCGCGTACCTCCATAGCTGCATTAAGTTCACACCTTTGGCAACATACTTCCAACACGTACAGCTTAATGCCTTTGATGCCAATAAGTACCCCCGCTTTATAGTCGCCCGTAGCGGTGTAGGATAAGTCCCAATGGTCAAGCAATCCGTCCCACGCCTCGTTGTCGGCTATGCGTACCAAGGCAATATCTTTCGCCTTAAAGAGCTTGCCCTCCTCAATAGGGTTGTTGAAATCCTCTCGCTGTGAGGTATAGTAGTCATCATTCATTAGAATACGAATAATATCCTCCTTAGTATCGCGTTCTATCCACGAGGGCTCCCACTCTACATCCATATAGTTCTCGCGGGTGATATTCACAGTAGCAAGATTCGTAACCGAGTCGTGCAGGTGTGGGCTATCTTTCCACTTGTCGTATAGATAGTCTAATATGCCGTCTTTTACGATATAGTTGTTATTTATGATGAGCCTGCCTCGCTTTCTGTGAAAGGCTTTCACCAAATCGCCCGTTATCTTCTTGCCGTACTTCTCTATCATATCGGGGCGTTTGGCACGGTCTAAGTCTTCTATATCGTCCAGAATAGCTAAGTCGGGGCGATACATACCAAAGCGCAAGCCCCTGAAAGGTTGGTTAAGCCCCAAGGCTTTGAAGTGCTTGCCGTCTGTAGTTTGAAAGTCGCCATCCGACCAATCCCCATAAGAGAGTTGCAGACCAAAGTCCTTGATAAACTTTTGATTGTTCTCCAAGTGTGCTTGTAAGTCAGACAGTAGTATTTTAGCCAAGCCCTCATTCGCTCCTATTAGGATAGGAAAGAAGGTGAGGTTGTTCTGCTTGAGGTGACAAATATTGCCCACATTGGATTGTATAGACTTACCTGCACCCCTAAATTTCTTTCTGAATTGGCGTATAAACGGGTCCTTGTACAAACGAATATAGTCGTCAATATGAAACTTAGGAGTCTTGGCATCACCCAAAGGCAAACCACTGTCAAGCCCGAAATAGTAGTCGAAAAACTCGCCATAGTTTTCGGGTTTTAAAAGTCGCTTGATACGTGCCTCCTGCTCATCGGCTGTTTCCTTTTGGATAGCCTCGTAGGTAAGCTCCCTAATCATTTTCGACTTCGCAAAATAACGTTCTTTGGCTTCTTTGAGTTCTGTTTTAGTCATCTCCTTTCTGTAATAATTCGGTTATATACATATCAAAGTAAGGGCGTATCTCTTTAATGGTATTCATATAGGTTTCACGCTTTTTACCGCTACTTTGCCCTGCTTTCTCTAAGATAAAGTTAGAAAACCCGTCGAGGCTCTCCATCGTATATACTGCTATTTTATTATGGTCGGTAATACGGTCGAAAGCGGCAACGATTTTAGTAATATCATCCGCCTTATAGGGCAAGGGTTCGCCCCGCTCAATAGCCTGCGCACACTTGAGCGTGAGCTTGCGAATATTGGAAGGTTTGAGTGTTTGCAGTTCTTTCTCATCGTCCCACTTGCCCTCCTCTCGCCATTTGCCAAGCGTTTTAATGCCAATACCTATCATTTCCGATATATTAGCAATGCTAAAGCCTTTGGCAAAAAGCTCCTTAGCTTGTGATTTTTTGTAATCTGCCTCAACGGCTGTTAGTCGTGCCATATCTTATTGTAGTAATTCATTTATCTTGTTATTAATCTCATCAAACTTCGCCACGTTGTTAGGAGCGAAGTTACCAGCCCCTGAAGGAGTTTGTATCACTGCCGTTTTGAGCTCATTTAAAAGCTCGTTTAAAAGGCTTTTAAAATCTACTTCCCCGCGTTGCAGATGTACCCCCGTTTTATCTATTGTAAGCTGAGTATCTTCTATCCGTAGGCTCACACTCTCAATCTCACTATAAGCAACTACATAATAGCGGTTTTCGTCTTCCCCTATTGAAGCAATCAGTACGCTGCTACCCACCTTTGGGAACAGGTAAAACCGCTCAGCATTATCGTTAATCACTGAAGCTAAGCGCACGGTATATTGTAGCTCGTCGTCCTTCACCTCACACGTGCCTTGTGCTTTGTCTACAGATAGCACCTCTACGGCTATGGTGGGGGTTTTACGTTTGCCTATCTGTCTAAGTCCCTCGGCTAATTCTCTATCTATGCTCATAATCTTGCTCCTATGGTTACTTGTCGGCGTGCTCCATTGCGCCCAAAGGTAGTTTCTACCTTCTTAATGAAGTACCGCTCATCTATCTCTTTCAGTTCTTTATCAATAATATGTGCCTGCATACCACGTGTAGCGAAAGGAACTAAAAAGCTTGTTATAGAGCCGTCAAATCCGTCGTATTTTAGCTTTTCTATTTCCGCTCTTGCCATAGCCCGTAGTTTTGCCTCATCACTCACCACAGAAGTGTGAAATGTTCTTAGTTCGCCATCAGGGTCACCCTCTTCTACAGTTTTCTTTTTGTTGTTTTTGTCGATGTAGGTATATCGTATTTTTAGCCTGCGTTCGTCTTTAGTACGATATTCCAAGTCATTCGTCACTATGTTGTAATTGAGGTCATAGTGTGCTGTTTGTCCTATATTGGTAAGTTCCGAGAGTCCTGCATATAGCTTGCCTTTGTCGTTGATAAAGATACTTAGCCTAAATTCCTCTTTGAGCTTCTCCAATACTTGTGTACCATTGGCATTGCGAATAAGCCATTGGTCTAACTGCATTTGTGGTATATTATCAGCCAAGGCAATAGGTGTATCTTTTACTACCTCCTGCAATACTTCTTTAAGTGTTGTCTTTTGCCACGACTTACTGATATTTTTACGTCTAAGTAAGTACATAGTGTCTTCACACTCTATGCTCACGGGGATACTTGGCTTGACCTTCTTTACATAACCTTCAAATTCTACTCCGCTATATACCCCTTCATAAGCAAGGGTAACACTCACCTTATCGCCTATATTGATAGCCTTTTCTGTATATAGACTATCCCCTCCTTTAGCTACTTTAAAGTGGGTAGGAAGTTCAATAGTACAGGTGTCAGCTAACTCGTCTACCGATTTGGTGATTTTCACACTGTGCACCGCTCTGAAGGTGTAATCTCCTATTTTGATAATTGCTTGTAATACAAACATTAGTATAAGTTGTTAAGTTGGGTTCGTTTTTCGTCTAACTCAGCATAGAAGTCCATATCTGACACGGCTTTGATGGTGTATTTCTGTATGCCCTCCTTACCCTCCATTGCCTCGAAACTAATATCTTTTAAAACAATGTTACGAATATCAAAGAGGGTAAAGAGTTTGTTGCCTACAACTTCCAAACTTTCGTTTTTTTCAAACAAACGGTTAAGGCTTTGCACTTGTGCGGTAGGGTACAAGTCGGGGTTGTTAGTGTCTATGCAAAGCCCCTTAATGGTAATCTGCCAGTCTTCGGTAGCAATATACTCTTTTACCTTACCCCTGCGGTGTTTGCCTACGGTTGCTGTCTCTACAATGGTTTTAGTAAGGGAGAAGCTCACTAAAGGTTCGTTTGGAAAGAGAGTTTGCACGCCTGCTTTATCGGCTACTTTCAGCGTCATAAAATACTGACTACCATTGCTACGTGCCTCACTAATGTTGGAGAGGCTTGGAAGTACGTATTTCGTTTTGTTGTTTGCCCACCACGAGGGGAATGCTGGACCTACATAGTCCAAAAATGCTCGTGCAGTAAGTTCTTTGAGGTCAAATTCCATTGTGTCTCTGTTTTTATCAGTGCAAAGGTCATACATATAAAGTAGGTAGCGAAATTAGCTCCCAATGCTTGGGGTAAATTAGTACAAGGTTTGGGCAAATTCAGTACAAGGCTTGGGTGCCGATTTTTATACTTGCCAAAACCTGCCGAATTTTGCACCAGAATTAAGTGACGAACTAACACCTATTTGCTAATGAAACACCAATTTATCATCAATACCGAGAATGTAAATAGCTATGGATACCGCATCCTTACAGATGGTATTGACTATGCCCAATATATGCGCAACCCCGTTGTACTCTTTATGCACGAGCGAGACGGTTATGGCAACAAGGGTAGTGAAGTCATTGGACGTTGTACCAAACTATACAAGGAGGGGACTACTCTTATAGCAGAAGTAGAGTTTGACGAGCAGGACGAGTTTGCTAAGAAGATAGCGGGCAAAGTGGAACGTGGTTATATACGTATGGCTTCAATGTATGCTGAAATAAAAGAAGTATCTACCCAGCCACAACATATCTTAGAAGGACAAGTATATGAAACTGTCACTGCTTGTAAACTTGTGGAAATCTCTATTGTAGATATAGGAGGCAACGACAACGCTTTGAAACTATCCAAAGACGGAAAACCATTTCAACTCAAAAAAATAGTAACTAATACTAATACATCAAACAATATGGACATTAAAGTGATAGCCCTTGCCTTAGGTATGGGCGAAAACACAAAAGAGGAAGCGGTACTTAGTGCCTTACATAGCCTCAAAACTGACAAAGAAAAAGCAGAAGCCGAAGTGGTGGCTCTGAAAAAGACTATTAGCGAAACTCGCACTGCCGAAGCTACAACCTTGGTAGATAAAGCTGTTAGCTTAGGACTTATCCCAGAAGCTCTCAAAGAAAGTCAGCTAAAGCAGTTTGAAGCAGATTTTGACGGACAAAAAGCGGTGCTCTCTAAACTTGTAGCCGACAAAGAAGCTGAGAATACACAGCAAGGAAAGGCTAACATAGTGCGTGAGGTAGTGTTGGGGGCAGGTGCAAAACCAACAGGCACAGCCAATGAAAGCTTTGACTACTTGCAAAAGAAAAACCCTGCAAGGCTCCGAGCTATTCGAGACAAAGAACCCGAAGAGTATGCCCGCTTAGCTAAAGAGTACGCCAATGGGGTACGCCACACCGAAAAGTAATTTAATAACCCTTTAAAAACAATTTAAACAAGTATGAAATTATCACTAAAAGCATTATTTATTAATGCATTATTGGCACTTATTGCCTCAATGTTTATTGCGCCAATTGTAGGAGCTTCAGTACCCATAGTAGCAACAGCTATTGTAGCTACTTCTACTGTAGTTCAGTATGTTGCCCCCTCTATTTTCAAAGGAGTAGCTATGGCGGGGCTACAGACAGAAGTATGGATAGCAGGCATAAAAGAAAACCCTATTCCTAATAATTCTTTTGTTTTTCAGAGTGTAGACTTGTCGCAATATGTAGAGCATAATAAACTACACTTGGCAGAGGCAGGTGTGGAACCAACGGTACACGAAGACTATTTTGCTACAGCTAATAACCCTCTACCCGTTGCAAATATAGAAGATATAGCTAATGAGGTAGTACTACACACTTACTCTACTGAGCAAACTCGCCACAATGAGTTACAAGAAATAGAACTTTCTTACGACAAGCGTTCCAGTGTAATACAACGCCACCGTACATCATTGGCTAAAAATATAGGAAAGCGTGCCGCTTGGGCGTGGGCACCACAAAAGAACAACGAATGGAATAAGGTGTTAAACTTGAGTGCCAATGACTCAATATTAGATGCTATCATCGACTTAAAATCATTTTTAGAGAGTAAAGATATCTATGACGGCATTAATATTTGTCTCAATAGCGACCACTTTGCACGTATCCGCAAAGAAGACAAAAAGCTTTATAAAGATATTTTGAATGAAGAGCAAATGTATGGTATTAAGGTATTCCAATACAACCAAACTCCACTCTACACCAAAAATGGTGAAAAGAAACCTTTTGGGGCTACCAAAGATACTGAAGATAAACAATCTTCTTTCGTATGGGTTACTGATGAGGTATTTCGTTGCTTTGGTGATGTGAAGATGTACCCTACATTAAGAGACTCTGGATTACAGGGCGATACTATTTCTTTTGCACAACGTGCCTTAGTAGGAGTTATCCGCGCAAAAACTCCTAAATTCTTAGGAGCTATCTTATAGGAATATATAGTAGGGTGAGCGGACGAGTTCAATGGTATCCATACCTCACCCTATTCCTATATTAACTTTAAAACAGAATACAATGACAACAGTAGAAAAAGCAAAACAATATTTCAAGGAAAACAAAGCGACAAAAGAGCTCTTTGCTACCTCCGATGGTTTCCTCTTCTTACTAAAAAAAGATGCACAAAACCACGCACAAACCTTAGAGGATAGCACTGTAGAGGAGTTCAAACAAGAGGCTTCAGACCAGTCTGATGTGTCTGAGAAGTCCGATAGTACAGAAAACTCAGAGGAAGATATTCCTAAGTTAAACCCTAAAAATCCTAAAAAATAATGTTACCTAAAGTATTATTCAATATTGCCAAAGACGGCTTAGGCAGAACTACGGCTATACAAAAAACTACTGGGCTTATCGCAACGGGAGTTACGGTGAGTAGCAAAGTAGAGTTGGGCAAGTCGTACCAAGTTTTCTCATTAAAAGAAGCTATAGCTTTGGGAATTTCAGAAACTGAAAACGCCTTTGCCTATAAGCACGTAAAAGCGTTTTATGACCAAGCCCCAACAGGCACGCCATTGTGGCTAATGCTCGTATCAGATGCCACTACTATGACAGCAATGCTCGACAAAGATGGTGCTTTTGCCCCAACTCTCATAGCTGATGCCAAAGGGGCTATCCGCGTGCTTGGGGTAGTGAAAAAAGCAACAGGTAGCGAGACTATCACCGCAGGCTTAGACGCCGATGTGCAGACAGCCGTAGTGAAAGGGCAAGCCCTTGCCGAGCACTTTGAAAAGAAGTATATGCCTTTTAGGATAGTCGTATCGGGCAACAGTTGGAACGGCAAAGTAGCCGACCTTACTAATTTCTCCGAAAACGAACTTAACAAAGTAGCTTGTTTTATTGGGAATGACGATAAGGAGAAAGAAGCATCAGTTGGTTTATTTTTAGGCAAAATAACCAAAATACCCGTACAGCGCAAAATTCACCGTGTAAAAGACGGTAGCGTATTGCCTTTGGTAGCATACTTTACCAACGGCACCACTATCGACAGCAAAGCCGACCAGTGGGACGCGCTTGACGACAAAGGGTATATTTTCTTTCGCACCTTTGTAGGGCGTTCGGGCTACTACTTTTCGGGCGATAATACCCTTACCAAACCCACCGATGACTTTAAGAGTCTATGCAACGGCTTAGTAATGGACAAAGCAATGCTCCTAAGTTATGGGGTATTGGTAGAGGAACTCAGCGACGAGGTGCTACTATCCGAAGATGGCAGTATTCACCCTGCGATTATCAAGGGTTGGCAAACCAAACTTGAAAGTACCTTGCAAAGCCAAATGGTATCACAGGGCGAGCTTTCGGCTGTAAAGATTGATATAGATCCAAAGCAACGTGTACTACAAACAGGTAAAGTGGTGATAGGTATCAAACTGTTACCCGTAGGTTATGCCGACTTTATAGAGGTAAACATCGGTTTTACTACAACAGTCAATTAGTAGATTAGAAAATTAGCAAATTATGGCAACATTTGACAGTAAACAATATGCGTGGTGTAACCTCTCTATCGTCTTTGGCGGGCGAATTATCATAGGAGTTACAGAGTTGGAATACACCGAGAAACGCGAGAAAGACTTTCTTTATGGACGTGGGTGCAAGCCTCACGGAATAGTAGCAGGCAACCGCAGTTATGAGGGTAAAATAAGCCTTTGGCAAAGTGAGGCAGAAGCAATGACCCGCGATGCCCCTAACAATGATATACTTAGCCTTAGCTTTGACCTTGTGGCTTCCTACGTACCTTTGGACGGCGGACAGATAGTTACCGATATTCTCAAGCACGTGGAATTTACCGAAGTGAAAAAAGGAATGAAGCAGGGCGATAAGAATATGATTATGGAGCTTCCTATTATCTTTACAGATGTAATACGCCAAGCCTAACAAATTAAATAATAACAAAATGCCTGTGCAGCTTGCACTTTAAAAACCTTTTAAAAGCAGTTTAAAATGATAACTAAAGAACAAATACAAGAATGGAAAAAGCAATACAAAGACATCTTTGTAATTAGTGTAGAAGACAAAAAGGCTTACTTGCGTACCCCCGACCGCAAAACCCTTAGCTATGCTTCAACTTTGGCGACCAAAGACCCGCTAAGGTTTAATGAGGTAATACTTGAGAACTGTTGGTTGGGTGGCGATGAGGAGATAAAGACAGATGATGCGCTCTTCTTAGCTGTAAGTAGCAAACTACCCGACCTTATACAAATCAAAGAGGCTACTTTGGAAAAGCTCTAAGTGATGCGGAGATAGACGAGGGGCGGGATTGGCTTCGTATCACTAACGCTTCACTGCGTTACTATATGCACATTGCCAATCCCGATGCTCTCACCGATACCCAGTGGGCTATGAGAGTAAAAGAGCTTGAATGGCTTAGGCAAAAGGAGAAGGAACAATACAAGTAGTATAGGTAGTTTGTTGTTGTCTTTCACGCTCTCTTGCTTGTTCGGCTCCTTTGGAGAGCATAAGGGCAAGTATTGCTACAAGGAAAAAGAAAACCGCACTGGCAATAGCCGTGGTGGTATATCTCCTCTTAGTAGAGGGCTCTTTCTCAGTAAAAGCCCTATAAGTAGCATAGAAGGGCACACAGAAAAGGGCAGCTCCATAGAAAAATCCCGCACCAATAATTAATAATAAGCCTATAGAGGCAAGTAGGTTAAAGAAAAATAATAATACTCTCATTGTGGCAAATATTTTAGAATATACATTAACGCTTAAAGACTTTGTAAGTGCAAAGTTACAAAAAATCGGCATAAATAACGATACAATGTTAGAAAAATTTGCCGAATTAGAAAAAGTACAGAAAAAAGTCTCTCGTGGCTTTGCCCAAATGGGTACGTCTGTACACACTTTGCAACAAAAAATAGCCCTGCTAAAAGCCGAACGAGATTTACTGCCTATAGGTAGCCTTTCGGCTATTCGTAAGTACAACAGCGAGATTAATAAGTTAGAGCACAGTGTTTCTAAATTGCAAACCCTCAACGGGAGTAAGCTAAAAACGTGGTTTTCGGAGGCTTTGAACAGTCTGCCTGATTTGGTTACCAACCCTCTTATATTGGCGGGGAGCGGGTATAGGTATGAGTATCCGAAAGGGTATGGAAGCCGACTTGCAACAAGCTAATATCACTACTTTGCTTAGGGGTGATGTAGAAAAAGCCAAAGCCTTATATACTCAACTCTCTGATTATGGGGTGAAAACACCCTACGACAAGGCTGGGCTTATTGAAGCACAGAAGACGATGATGTCCTTCGGGCTTTCCTCTGAGTTTGCTTTTGGCAAGCTCAAGAACATCGGCGATATTGCTATGGGCGATGCGCAGAAAATGCAAAGTCTATCACTTGCTTTTGCGCAGGCTACTTCGGCAGGCAAGCTGCAAGGGCAAGACTTAATGCAGATGATTAACGCGGGCTTCAACCCCTTGCAGGTGATTAGCGAACGCACGGGCGAGAGTATGGCACAGCTCAAAGAGCGAATGAGTAAAGGAGGTATTTCGGCTCAGGAACTCGCACAAGCCTTTGAATGGGCAACTGATAAACAAGGGCTTTTCTACCAAGGTGCAGAAAAAGCAGGGCAAACCCTCAGCGGTAAGTTCAACAAGATGATGGACTCTATCACCGAACTTGCTCTAAAAGTATATGAAGCCATCAGCCCTGTGCTTAGTCCCTTAGTAGACCTGGCAGCAGTTATATTTTCAAGCATAGGTGGAGGTATTGGGTGGCTTATTGAGAAGTTTCAAGAAGGGAATCCCATTATATGGGGTATTGCAGGAGCTATAGGTATATTCACCACTGCATTGATACTACACAATACCTATACGGCTATTGCTACTGCTTGGCAAAATAGGCTTACCTGGGCAGTTATTAAAACAAACCTTGCCTTTTTGGCAAATCCTATAACGTTGATAATAGCTGGTATTATAGCCCTTATTGCTATCATAGCCTATTGTATTGTAGGTGTAAGCGGTTGGGGCAAAGCGTGGGAATATACTGTGCAAGGTATGAAATACAGCTGGGAGGCTTTTGTAGAAAATTTTCAATTGCTTTGGACTGTTGCAAAAAATACTTTTATGGCAGGTATAGATGCTTGTAAGCTCGCTTGGTATAAGTTTAAAGAAGCGGTTGGTTTAGGTGATAGTACCGAGAACCAAGCAATGATTAACAAGATACAAAATGACTTGCAAGAGCGTGCCAAAACAGTAACAGAGGGATATAAGAAAGCAAATGAGGCGGGAGAAAAAGTCAAAGAAGCCTTTGGCAAAGCGTGGGACTCTTTAGAGTTCAAGAGCTTTAAGGAGGTAAAAGACGGGCTAATGGGCAAGCTGGGTATGAAAACCGAAAGCAGTCCCGCACCAGGGGTGAGTCCTATTACGGGAGAAACTACCGCCACCACGGGAGAAGGCACTAAAACCAAAGACAACATCGTATCAGGGGGTACCCGACAAACGCATATCAATATACAGATAGGCAATGTAGGTACTGATACTAAGGTGTATGTATCGTCCGTACGCGAGGGAGTGGAGAACTTTGGAGAAATGGTGAAAGAGGAACTCCTTAGGGCTATCAATAGTATAAACCAAATGCAGACAGCCTAATGAAAGATATACTAATAGATGAGGGAAACGATTTGCGCCTATTGGCGGGTGATTTTGAGGTGGGGTACTCTGATAACCAACAACAAAAGGCTATCATTACTACCGAGAAGGGAGAGTGGAAAGAGCACCCCGAAGTAGGGGTAGGAATATCCCAAATGCTCGCCGATGACCTCTATACCGAAACCCTAATTGAAATAAAGAAACAGTTGGAGTATGACGGTATGCAGATTAACGATGTAGCCCTACAAAAGGGCGGCAAATTACTAATTGATGGACAATATAATTAAACTATGGCACTAAACAAACAAGCCCTAAAACAAGGCATTATCACCCTGCAGCAGGATATGCTTACCAAGACAGAGGCAAGCCCAGAAGAGTACGCCGAACGCTTAGCCTCTCTTATTCACGACTTTGTTCGTAGTGGCGAGGTAACAGTAGCCCCTGGTATCAGTGTAAACACAGTAGGAACGGCAGCCGCGCAAACGGGTGCTACTATAAGTGAAGGAAAAGGGAAAATAACTTAAAAAACACATCACAATGGAATGGATATTAGAAGTACTTAAAGAGCATTTCGGTTCGTTTATCGGTATGGTATTATCGGGCTTAGCAGGTTGGTTTTTCGGAAGGCCTAAGCAACAAATGGAGCTACAAACCTCCGAACTTGACAATGTAGACAAGGCTGTGAAGATATACCGAGAGATGATAGAAGACTTAGGCACCAAGTACGCCAATGCTATTGAGGAACTCAAACACGCTAACCAACGCATTAAGGACTTAGAAGCCTCTGTGGAGGAACTCCTTACCGAATTAAAGAAGTACAAACAGCTCAACGGCAAGCGGTGAGCCACCGCAGGCAAATAAATAAAATGACAATAACAGCCCAACATAACCAGTCACTATTAGATCTCGCCCTGCAACACACCGGCTCCATTGAGAGCGTGTTTGAGTTTGCCGAAGCGAACAGCCTCAACATCACCGATGATGTAGTGGCGGGCAAAACATTGGCACTACCTGCAGAAGTGTTCACTAACAAAGATATATTAGCCTACTATACGGCTAAAAACCTACAGCCCGCAACGGCCTTTTCTAAGGAAGACGAGCAAGTGTTTGAAAGACTTGAGGGCATCAGTATATGGGCTATTAACCTTGATTTCGTCGTTAGTCGTTAGCCATTAGCAAGCGACACAATCTAACGACTAATAACTAAAGACTAACGACTAAATATTATGGCACGCACTATACAAGAAATACAAACCTTTATCCTACAAGCCAAAGCACAAGAGCCTGCCCTTAATGAGCTCAATAGCACCTCCAAAGTAGCTATATGGCGATTATGGGTATATATTATAGCGGTGGCTATATGGAGCTTGGAGAAGCTATTCGACCAGCACAGGGCGGATATAGACAAACGCCTTGCCGAACTCAAACCACATACTGCCCGTTGGTATCGCAGCAAAGCCCTTGCCTTCCAATACGGCTTTGATTTGCTACCCGACAGCGACAAGTTCAACAACCAAGGACATACGGAGGAAGCCATAGAGGCAAGCAAAATTGTTAAGTACTCGGCAGTAATAGAAAGCAAAAACGAGGGCCGTTTGATAGTAAAGATAGCAGGCGAACAGGGCGACACACTCCAACCTATCACTGATGCCCAAAAGCAAGCTTTTGAAGCCTATTTGCAGGAAATCAAAGACGCCGGCGTACGCCTATCAGTGGTGAACTACCAACCCGATGTGCTGCACTTGCAAATGAAAATCATCTATGACCCGCTTGTATTAGATAGCAACGGACAAAGCATCATTCACGCCACTAAGCCCGTAGAAGAGACTATCAAGAGCTACCTCAAACGCCTGCCCTTCAATGGAGAATTAGTATTAGCACACCTTATTGATGCGCTACAACAAGCAGAGGGAGTGAAGATACCGCATTTAGTTCTCGCACAAAGTAAGAACATCACCAGTAGTGGTGAGTATGGGGCTTTTGAAACCATTGAAATAAGCAAGATACCCACCGCGGGCTACTTTACGATAGACAACTTTAACGATATCTCTTATGTCAGCAATGTATAACCTAAACATCGACAAACTGCTCGTGCTGCTTACTCCTACCTTTTTGCGAAAGCCGAAGCTCATAGCGTGGTTGCGTATGTTGGCAACGCCCCAGCACAAACTGCTGTACGACTTTCAGCGAGCTCGCCAAGCCGACTTGTACAACCTCGCCCATAATAGCCAAGTATGCTACCTTCGGAAGGCTCTCAATGATGAGTTCGACAGCCAGCAGCGGCGCATACGTATAGAAGACGGCAAGCAGAACGAGCGGCTCTATATCTACCCCCGCAGTGCCAATAAACCTTTGTTTTTAGGCAAAGTCTTCCTCTATCAACGAGGTAGTTACATTGACGGCGGAGTAGATTTTATAGTCGTGCTACCGAATGGTTTAGAATACGATAAATATAAGCTGGAAGCCTTAGTGAACTTTTACAAGTTAGCAGGAAAACGTTGGACAATAGAAACTAAATAATATGAATAAGTTACATACAGAACACAATGCAGGCTACCCTTTTGATGTCGGGTTCCTCGCCTTTATGCAAACCGCTTACAGCCTATTTAACCATTTTGGACACCTCGCTGGCAATAAGGTAATTATTTCAGGGTGTGAGGAGGTAGGCAACACCATCACCCCAGGTACTGTCTATATAAATGGCGAGCTATTGCCCTTTGAAGGTGGTACTAAAGACGACACCGTATGGATACGGGAAGACACCACACAAGTAACCTTTCAGGACGGTTTTTCTCGCACCTTAGAGACAATACGCACCGTTGTATTTGGCTACTCGTCACCTGATAATACCTTCAACTGGGAAGACTTTCAACGTATTACTAATCTACAAGATTTAGGCAAAAATAAAGCTGAAAATAAAGCGTTGGAAGAGTTAAAAGACGAAGTAGAAATACTCAAGAAACAGAAACAAGCTATACCCGTTGGGCTCATCGCTATCTGGGGCAAACCTGCTAACGAAATACCTGAAGGATGGGAAGAGTACACCGACCTACGTGGTAGAATGCCTATCGGTTTAGACCCTTACTACAATAAAACAAAAGATGACGCCCAAGACTATCAGCTCAACAGCCTACTGAAGCAGGGAGGCGAACGCTCGCACAAACTCTCTGTTGAGGAAATGCCTAGTCACAGACACGAAACTGTGAATGATGCGTCAGGTAGTGATAGAGATAGTAAAGGACACGGGAGTGCTTTTACAATGGACACAGACGAGATAAATTATAATAGACGAAATTTAATGAGGATAGAACCCTCTGGCGGCGACAGTCCTCACAACAATATGCCTCCCTATCACGTAGTGCAATTTATAAAGTATGTAGGCTTTAAATCGGTAGCACCTTAAATAAGTAACTTTTAAAACTAAACAATATGATAACACAAAAAAAGACATTAAAAAAGTGGTTCTCAAACTTTATGAAACCCGCACAAGAACATTTCGCTGCTTGGATTGATAGCTATTGGCACAAAAGCGAGTCAATTCCTATGAGTAGCATTGAAGGACTTAGCAAAGCCATTGAGAACACCGCATCGGCAAAGCAGCTGCTCAACCATTTAGACGACACCAATGCCCATCGCAACCTCTTCGACAAAAAAGTAGATAAGGAGGAGGGCAAAGGCTTGTCGGCTAACGACTTCACCAACGAGCACAAGCAGAAGTTAGAGGAATTGCAAACCAAAATGCAACAAGTAGAAACTACCTTAAGCGTAGATGACACCGACTTTGATACCCTGCAAGAAATCGCTACCCAAGTGAAGAGCAACAAGAACTTAGAAACCTTGCTGACAGGTAAAGTAAATAAAGAAGAGGGCAAAGGCTTGTCAGCAAATGACTTCACCAACGAGCTAAAACAGAAGTTAGAAGGTATTTCACCTTTAGTAGGCAAATACTTTAGCGGTAACCTAATACAAGGAAATACTGAACATCTAAAATATTCTGATATCATCCACGAGTTATGGCTGATTGCCCCTTTAATAAAAGGAAAATGCCTACTAAGCTATGTAGGAAAAAAATTAGGTGAAGGAGTTACAATGAAATTTCTATCACATGGTACAAATGAAGTAGAAATAAAAGGGGAGTTATTACATACCGATGATGAAACAGGTACTCAGTATTATTTGTTAGAGACTGATGATACGGGTTACCTAAAAGGCAGTAACTATTATACTAATAAAATAAAAGTTGAGTTGCAAGGTACTAATTCTGTTGGAAACTTACAGCTAAAACGTATCTTAACACTTCCTGAATGGGAGGCTGAAAAAGGGTTTTATAACACTTATGCCAAAGAAATTGGCGAAGGCAGAGATATAAGTGCAGGGCGTTGTAATCTTGTGCCTACCTATGGAAGGGATAGAGAAGTTTGGGTATTTTATCAAGAAAGTATGATGTTTTCGGTTGTAAAATCAGGTTATTATGATGAAGGTAAAATTACTTTTAGTGGCATCAACGGAACCATAGAGGGCGATACAGAAATCACTGGTAAAGTAGGTTCTCGTGCTGAAGCTATTTGTATGAATGGTAAAATCTACATTACTGTACATAACAAAGTATAACAACACCATACGGGGCGAGTTATAATTCGCCCCTATTTACCCTAAACACAAACCACTATGGAAATCAGAAAACACATCATCAAACTATTTGCACTCAGTTATATAGTGCCTTTTGCAGGTAAAACAAGAAGTTTCACCCGCTCTGCTAACATCATCTTACCCTTAATACTCATCGGAGGTCTTATTGTTTGTTTCGAGCTTTACAGCTGGCTGTACATATTGTTGCCATTGTTGGCTGTAGCTTGTTTCTTTGGCTTTGGGTACTTTCACCTTTCACCTCTCACCAAAGCTGATATACCCTTAATGGATAGCACCCAATGCTGGCAGTACCAGCAACTCTTAGGGGATAATAGCAATACACCTACACAATACAACGCCCGTTGGGTAGTATGGGTAAACCCTTTGGCAATAGCCATAACCCTTACTATATTATTCACCTTAATACTCTAATAACCAAATGAAAAAAAGCACACGCAACATCCATCACTTAGTGGTTCACTGTTCGGCAACCCCCGAAGGGCGCGACCACACCGCCAAAGACATCGACCTATGGCACCGCCAACGAGGCTTCAACGAAATAGGTTATAACTACATCGTCCGCCTTGACGGCACGGTTGAAGAGGGTAGAGACGTGAACAAGATACCTGCTCACGTAGAAGGACACAACAAGGACAGCATCGGCATCTGCTACATTGGCGGCATCGACAAAAATACGCTGCAACCCAAAGACACCCGTACGACAGCCCAAAAAGAAGCCTTAAAAAAGCTCCTCAAAGAGTTAAAGGCTTTATACCCACAAGCCGAAATTTTAGGGCATAGAGACTTCCCTGGAGTAGCCAAAGCCTGCCCTTGCTTCGATGCAAAAAAAGAGTATAAGAACATTTAAAAGTATTAGATATGACAAATGTTAAAGAACTAAAGAAAGATTTTGATAATCTACTTGCAAAAGTAGAACAGTTGCCACGTACAAGAGAATTATCACTTGTTATTACCAAGTTAGAAGAGGGTACAATGTGGCTCGAAAGAGAAATTAGGAAACAAGAAAAATAGGTATGAAAAAGATAATCATTGCATTATTAGCGTTCCTCGCCCTCGTAGGGTGCAGAACCAAAAAAGTAGAAACCCACACTCAAAGGCAAATAGAGAAAGAGCACTTTATCACCTATAAAGATAGCTCACAACTATTCGCCTACCAGTCCAAAGTGTCTGCCTTATCCGAACAGTCCGAACAGTCCTTTGAACTCGAACTCGAAACCCTCACTGATAGTGTAGGCAACCCTCGTGAACTTATCTACACCCGCATTCGTGACGGCGATACCGAGACCATAAGGGTAACAAACGGAAAGGTTAAGCTACGTACTACAAGCACCCATTCTAAGAGCCTACAGCAGGCTGATAGTGCCCTTTATAATAATTCATATATACACGCTAAAACCGAAGCACAAAAGCACAAATACGTACAATTCAAACAGGTGAACAAACAAGCCAAAAGCAGCCCCGTAAGGCATATTTGGCTATTGCTACTCGCCATATTAGTATTTATCCTTTGGAAATATAAGCCGTTTCGGTGGAAGATTTAACAAGAATTTAAACAGCTTTTAAAACGCTTTTAAAGCACTGCTAAAATAGGAGGACAAGCAGTATAAAAAATGTCCTCCGTTTTTTAAAGAATCTCACCTCATTTAAAAACACGCCCACTGGCTACGGAGGACAATATGTCTTCTGTACCAGTGGGCTTTTATGTTTTATGAGGTGAGAGCCGCAAAAGTACAACTATTTTTCAAACTACCAAAACTCCCACTCGTCTCACCGAACACCAAGCGAACTCTAACACTAAAAAACAATCACTAAAAAAATGAAAAATCACACTACATCACCATTACCCTTTCAAGGGCAAAAACGCAAATTCGTCAAACACTTCAAAGAAGCCCTTACACACTTCCCCACCAACGCCACCTACATCGACCTATTCGGCGGTTCAGGACTTCTTTCACACACCGTCAAAACCACTTATCCCAACGCCCACGTAATATGGAACGATTACGACAACTTCGCTCACCGATTGGCACTCATACCCACCACCAACGAAATCATCGCCCAATTGCGCCCCATTGTTGCAAATTACCCCAAAGGAACACGCATCAATGAAGCAAAACCTGCTATTTTGGAAGTCCTTCGTCAATACCCACTCGAAGCCTTAGACTGTATTACCCTCTCTGCCAACCTCCTTTTCAGTGGTAAGTACGCTACAAACTTAGAAAACCTTGCCAAAGACGGCTTCTATGCCAAAGTTACCCAAACACCCTACAATGCCGATGGTTACCTTGCAGGAGTAGAACGCCGTCAAACCGACTATCGCAACCTTATTACCGAGTTTGAACACAACCCCAACATCGTATTTATCCTCGATCCACCCTATCTTTCAACCGACATCAGTTCCTACAGAGGTGCTCAAGATTGGAAGCTAAAGGACTACCTGCATATCGTGAAGTGCCTTAATGCAATGCCTCGCTACATCTACTTCGGAAGCAATAAAGGACAGCTTTTAGACCTCTTCGACTTCCTTGCCAACGAATATGACCTCCCCAGTCCGTTCAACCACACCACACGGGTAAGCATCAGCACCAATGTCAATTACACCAGTACCTATGAAGATTTAATGATTTTTAAATACTAAAGAAACAATGAAACCTATATCCACCACTTGGCAGCGCACGCCAATCAGTTATTACGGAGGTAAGCAAACAATGCTGCCACATATCCTGCCCCTTATCCCCGAACACACCATCTACACCGAAGCCTTTTTCGGAGGCGGAGCTGTCTTTTGGGCAAAACAGCCCGTCAAAACTGAAATTATCAACGACTTCAATGCTAATGTATATACCTTCTACAAGGTTCTACAAAACCACTTTGCAGAGCTTAAAACCCTTATAGAGCGGTCTGTAGTTAGCCGAGAAGCCTACAAAGCCGCCTTGGTAATCTACCACGCCCCTTTTGCTTTTACCGAAGTGCAACAAGCGTGGGCATTTTGGTACGCTACTAACTGCGGTTATTCTAACCAAGTAGGCAACTGTCGTATCACAACCAACAGCAAGAACGTGTCAGCTCTCAACAACAAAATTACCAACTTCACCGACACCTACTCCGCTCGCCTGCAAGGCGTCCAAATCGACAACAACGATGCCACCGAAGTCCTCACCCACCACGACACCCCCGACACCTTCCACTACATAGACCCACCCTATGTAGGAGCCAAGCAAGGGCATTACGGAGGCTATGAGCAAGAGCATTTTAACGAGTTATTAGCTATCCTTGCCACCCTCAAAGGCAAGTTCCTGCTAAGCTCCTACCACAATGAAGAGCTAACCAAATACGTACAGCAATGCAGATGGTATCAAAAAGAAGCATCAATGCATTTAGGCAGCAGCAATAGCACAGGAAAGAAGCGTATAGAAGTCCTTACAGCCAACTACCCTATATAATATGTATAGGTACAAAAAACACGGATAAGCACCCAGTCTATCCGTGTTTTTTATTACCTTTGCCCCGTTCAACCCCCGCCAAAAAAAGTACTTTTCGTTTTAATTTTTGGTACATTTCGTTTTGCGGATTATAGTAGTAGCTACACTTAGCGCTTGCAGCAGTTCCTCTCCAGAAGCCTTAGAAGGCAGTTGGCAGCTAACCCATATTGATGGCAAACCCGCTGCTACGGGTGTCGTATTACAACTAAACCTAAAGGACAAAAAGGTAAATGGCAATGACGGCTGCAATACCTTTATGGGTATGATTGAAAAAGCTACGGACAAGGAGCTTATTTTAAGTGACTTGGCAACCTCTCTAATGTTATGCGAAAATATGGAGCAACCCGACTTATTTCACGCTGAAATACAAAAGGTAAAAGCTTACCGTATAACACAAAAACAATTAGTGCTCTTAGATGCACAAGGACAAGAGCTTTTAACATTTGAAAAAAGTACCCAAAGATAAAGATAATAATCTTAATCTTTGATAATGTTGAATTAGTAGTCTGTACTTAACTTAACGAAATACGGATAATACCCGTATTTCGTTTACTAAGAGTGGTTTTGCTTGGGGTTACTAGCACGGCATCGTTGCCTGCAAGGTGAGAGGGTTTAAGACCTAAATTGAGGAAACTTTATTGTTCGCTCATACTTCGCTTGAGCTATGTAATTCTACACAGATATTTTCTTGTTTGTTTGGTTTAATTGACAAGATATCCTTATATTTGCTGCCGAAAAACACATAATTATGAAGTATTTATATCTGTTTTTAGCCTTGTTGTGCGCATCACAAGGGCAAGCGCAGCTCAAAAGTTACCATTATCATCAGGAGCTACAAGGGGTGCAGCCACACCATTGGCATCAGCTTTCCCTACCCAGTACCGTCTTTCAGCACTTAGAGAGCGGCTATGACGACCTGCGTATTTATGGCGTATCGGCTACCGACACTATTGAGGTGCCCTATAGTATCGATAAGACTAACTATATCAATACTGAGTCGCGCACTTCATATACCGATAGTGTAGCCCAAAAGCTATCAGTGCCTTTTGCTGTACAACAGCTCAAAAAAGAGAAACAAACCCTTATCAGCCTTGCGCTGCCCCATACGTTGCGGCTCTCTAAAATAGCTTTTACTATCAATGCCAACTACGATTATTTCAGAAAAGTAAAAGTGTTCAAACGCTATAGCTCTTCGCAAGAGAGTGACCCCTATAATGAGGACAGCACCTTGCTTTTCTCTGATGTGCTCAGCTCTAAAACGCCCAATGCGTTCTACTTCCGCACCCAACTCATTAAATATATACAGATAATTATTGATAATGCCGATAATCAGCCCCTACCTATAGATGAGATAGTAGTCAGTGCAGTGCCTTATACCCTCAAGGCGCGCTTTGGTAGTGCCGACTACACCTATTATCTAGCCTACGGCAAAAGGGGCGACTACGCTCCTATGTACGACATCACCTATTTCCCTAAAGATATTCCTACCCACCCTACTAGTGTCACTTTTGGCAAAATCACCGACCAGCAATCTCTTGCTACAGCCCCTCATACGGCTACCCCTACTACTCAAAAGACAGACAACAAACAGTTGCTTTGGTGGGTAATGGGCGGCATAGTAGTCCTTATTTTTATTTTTGCTACGAAAATGATAAAATCGCGTTAATTATCAATTCTTAATTGTTTATTGTCAAATTTTTTGTATTTTTGCCGGACGTTTTTACCAAGAACATTCATAAGAACAGATGACTCCTATATATAATCAACTATTAATTCCTTTTATCACAGCGATGGCATTGGCTATCACTATGGGGGGGAGTGGTACAGCACCTGCATTCTCGGCGGCTTACGGGGCTAATGTTATCCACAAGTCGATTATCCCAGGGTTATTTGGTATAGTAGTGTTTGTAGGGGCGTTTTTGGCAGGCAAAAAGACAGCAGGCACTATGGGTAGTGGCATTTTGTCCTCGGAGTATATGACCTTTATGGTCGTATCGATTGCCTTGTTTTCTATAGCTGTTACAATGCTGATTTCTAATATATCAGGCATACCACAGTCTACCAGCCAAGCGGCGGTATTAGCTTTGGCAGCCCCTGCGGTATATTTTGGAAAGCTTGATACGCAAGTGCTTTTTGCTGAGATTATCCCTGCGTGGTTTATACTGCCTATTATATCCTATTTTTTGAGTTATTTCTGCGGAAAATACATCTACCAGCCTATGCGGCGACGCGGACTTACCATACAGCGCGCTCAGAATGAGAACAGAAAGCATATTTGGGATATAGTGTTAGTGGTGATGGCTGTCTACGTATCGTTTGCGATAGGGGCTAATAACGTAGCCAATGCTGCAGGCCCTCTCTACACGATGACTATCAACGAGCTCAACATACGCGAGAGCGACCATATAGTTATACTGATGCTTGCCACCCTTATAGTAGCACCTTGTTTTGGTATAGGGGCATCGCTTTTCGGACATAAAATATTAAAGAACACTGGTAAAGAGATTATTCTTTTTGGTAAGTTCGAAGCGGTAATTATCGCTTTTATATCGGGTAGCTTACTGCTTCTGGCATCACTCATCAAAGGGATACCAACCTCTTTAGTACAGGTGAATGTAGCAGCTATATTGGGGATAGGTGTTGCCAAAATGGGGCATAAAAATATATTCAGAAAAACGCAAGTGAAGCGCTTTTTCACTATGTGGATGATAGCCCCTATTATCTCTTTTTTCTTGTCGCTATTGCTCATTTTTTTAGCTGATATGCTCAAAATGCTCTAATAGAAGACTTAAAGAATTGTTAAAATGTGGCGTATTTTGCTTTTGTTACTCAAGAAAAATGCGAGGCAAAATATAATTGTATATAGCTGATTTACAGCTGAATAAAACAAATTTTGTAAAAAAATAATATTAAATATAGCGTTAAAATAGTGAAAGGGAGATACTATATTAAAAAAAAGTAGTATCTTGCGCCCGAATTTTTATGCTAACAAGTGTTTTTACTATGAAAAGAAGTTTATTAAAAGTTCCTGTTTGCTTGGCTCTTACTGGCTTGCTATTAGTAGGCTGTGGAGGCAAGAGTAAAGGTGATAAGAACATCTCTAGTGCGACTGGTTGGAAAATCAACGCTAAAGAGGGAGGGTTCCAGTATAATACTGACTTTAAAGACCAAGAAACAGGACCAGGACTTGTGTTGATAGAGGGAGGTACCTTTACAATGGGGCAAGTGCAAGACAACGTAATGCATGATTGGAACAACGTTCCTACCCAACAACACGTACAGTCTTTCTATATGGACGAAACCGAAGTAACCAATAAGATGTATATGGAGTACCTCGATTGGTTAAAACGCGTTTTCCCTCCAGAAGAAGAGCAATATAAGAACATCTATAAAGGTGCTCTTCCTGATACATTGGTATGGAGAAGCCCTCTAAGTGCTAACGAAGCAATGGTGGCTAACTATTTGCGTCACCCTGCTTTTGCTGAATATCCTGTAGTAGGGGTAAACTGGGTGCAAGCGGTACAATTTAGTGCTTGGCGTACTGACCGTGTGAATGAGGCTATCCTTTCGCGCGATGGTTACCTTGCTAAAGATGCTCGCTACCAAGTAGATGCTACTAGTACTTTTAGCACAGATACTTACCTAAACACTCCTTCACAAACCTATGGTGGTAAAATACAAGGAGAAATGGGAGGTAAGAAAGCTAGTGGTAAAGACGGACAAATGACTTATGCTAAGCAAACAAGTGGTATCTTACTACCTGAGTACCGACTTCCTACTGAAGCTGAGTGGGAATACGCAGCTAAGTCTCTAAACGGTATCCGCGAATACAACTCACTACAAGGACGTAAAAAATATCCTTGGAATAGCCAATACACTCGCTCTACTCAACGTAGAACCCGTGGTGAGCAAATGGCTAACTTCAAACAAGGTAAAGGTGACTACGGTGGACTAGCTGGTTGGTCTGATGATAAAGGTGATATAACAGTTGCTGTTAAAACTTATCCGCCCAATGACTTCGGTTTGTATGATATGGCTGGTAACGTAGCAGAATGGGTAGCTGACGTATATCGTCCTATCATAGACGATGAAATATCAGACTTCAACATCTATCGTGGTAACGTATATATGAAACACGCTATAGGCGAAGATGGTAAGCAAGTAATAGTTACCCCTGAGACTATCAAATACGATACGTTGCCTAATGGTAAAGTAGTTGCACGTAACTTACCTGGTAATATTGCTACTGTACCTGTAGACTCAAACGAAACTTACCTACGTTATAACTTTACACACTCTGATAACCGTAGTTATAATGATGGTGATAAAGCCTCTACACGCAAGTTCCGCAACCAAAATGATTTAGGTTCTGAAGGTTCAGAGTACACTAACTCTATGTACAACGCTCCTAAACCTAAAAAACCAGGAACAGAGCTTAACGGTAAGGATTACGATACTTCTAACGACCGTACCTCACTTATTGATGACGAAGTGCGTGTATTTAAAGGAGGTTCTTGGAGAGACCGCGCTTTCTGGATTGACCCAGCACAACGCCGCTACTTACCTCAGTATATCGCGACAGACTATATCGGATTCCGCAATGCTATGAGTCGTGTAGGTTCAAAATCTAAGACAAATCATCGTACTCCTCGTGGATAACGGATTTAAAAAAATTGATACATAAAATTTGAAAACGCTGCAAAATGATTATATTTGCAGCGTTTTTTTATAAATATAAAACACGAGAAATGAAAGAACTTTACCAGCGATTTATAGCTTCAGCAGGCGTTTGTACCGATACGCGCAAGATAGTTCCAAATAGTATTTACTTTGCGCTGAAAGGGGCTTCTTTTGATGGCAATACCTTTGCGGCAGAAGCATTAAATAAGGGGGCTACTTTAGCTGTGATTGATAACCCTGCCTATCAGATAGATGATAGAACTCTACTAGTGCCCGATGTGCTTTTAGCACTTCAAGAGTTGGCTAACTATCATCGCCGAACACTCAAAACCCTCATCATAGGTATAACGGGTAGTAATGGCAAAACCACTACTAAAGAACTTATTAAGTCAGTGTTAAGCGAGGCAATGCAGGTAGTGGCTACTGAAGGTAACCTCAATAATGCTATAGGGGTACCGCTAACCTTGCTCTCTATCAAACCTGAAACTGATATAGCTATTGTAGAAATGGGCGCTAACCACCCACACGAGATAGCTGACCTTTGCCGTATTGCTGAACCTGACTATGGGTATATCACTAGCATAGGCAAGGCACATTTAGAAGGCTTTGGCTCTTTTGAAGGAGTCATCAAAACAAAAGCAGAACTGTACGACTACCTAAAGGCGCACCAAAAGACTATCATTTATAATGCAGACGACACCCTGCAGCAGCAATTAGTAGAGGGCTATGCCAATGTTTATAGTTTTGGCACAACCGATGAGGTGAATGTACCGGTAGCGTGTGTAGCAGTACAGCCTGTGAGCATACGTTTTAGTGAGGGGGCAGTATTGCAAACGGAAGAGCCTGCTACTAAAGACCTCCCTTATATAGATACTACTATCGAAGGTTTTTCAGGGACAACAACAGCTGTTTCGCATCTTATGGGCAGTTATAATTTCAACAATATAGCAGCAGCTGTAGCTTTCGGACGTTATTTCAGACTGCCTGCCGCAGCAATCAAAAGGGGGATAGAGAAGTATGTCCCTCATAATAATAGGAGTCAGTTAATGGCGTGGGGTACTAATACACTGCTGCTCGACGCCTATAATGCTAATCCTAGCAGTATGGCTGCAGCTATACATAATATGCTGACGATGCCTAATTTTACTAAGAAAGTACTTATTTTAGGTGATATGTTTGAGTTAGGCAATTATGCTGCTGCTGAACACCAACAAATAGTAGATAGTCTTACTCCTCATCAATGGGCGGGCGTTTATTTAGTAGGTCAGCATTTTGCACAAACTAAGAGTCCCTATGCGCAGTATGAAACTTTCGAGGCATTTCAAGAAGCGTTTAAGCAACTCACTTTTACCGATAGCCTCATCCTCATCAAAGGCTCAAGAGGAATGGCTCTCGAACGGTTAATAACAAATGGTTAATTATAGATAACAAAAAAAGGCTGTCCGAAGTTTTGGACAGCCTTTTTTTTATTGACTAATTAGCTAATAAGCAACTTACTGATTGTGTTTCTTGATATAGTCGATGATTCTTTCAGTTAGGTTGATATGGTCGAGACCGCTTACTCCGTGAGCGTGCATAGGGTAGAAAAACATCTCGATGAAATCATTCTTGCTAATCGATTCTTTAGTGAGGCTCATTAGGTGTTGAGGCACTACTATATCATCTACACTACCGTGAATAAAAAGCAACGGACGTTTAAGCCCCCCAAGGTACTTGCCTACACGACTATTTTCATAGCCTTCAGGGTTGGTTTGAGGGGTGTCCATATAGCGTTCGCCATACATTACTTCATAATATTTCCAGTCAGTAACGGCTCCTCCGGCTACAGCGGTGCGAAATACTTCAGGGTGACGAGTGAGTAGGCTTGAAGCCATAAACCCTCCAAAGCTCCAGCCGTGTACTGCTATGCGATTCGCGTCTACGTAAGGCAAACTCTTCAGATAAGCTACTCCCGCTAACTGGTCTTTTATCTCGTAATCTCCTAAATGGCGGTGTATAACACTTTCAAAAGCAAAACCGCGATTTTCGCTTCCTCTGTTGTCGAGAGTAAAGACAATATACTGGTCGTTTTGAGCAAAAGCTGATAACCATAGGTAAGAACCTACTCCCCAAGAGTTTTTAACTTCTTGAGCGTGAGGACCACCATATACATATATAAGTACAGGGTATTTCTTCTGTGGGTCGAAGTTTTGAGGTTTGTGCATTTTGGCGTAGAGAGTAGTGCCATCGTCTGCTTTTAGGGTGAGCAGCTCGGCAGTACCTACAGCAAAATCTTTTAGTGGATTAGCAGCTGTTAGCAATCGTTTGGCACTACCTTTTTCAGTATTAATAAGGTCGATATTCTTAGGGATACTTATGCTTGAATAAGTGTCTAATAAGTATTTTCCGTCAGAGCTTAATTGCACTTTGTGTGTCCCAGCGGTAGTGGTGAGGGCTGTTATTTTCTTAGGATTTTTGAGGTTTATTTTTAGGCAGTGTTTCTCGCGAGGGTCTGCCCCTGTTCCTACGATAAAGAAGTTTTCACCTTTGTTATCAAATCCTAAAATCTCTTGTACTACCCAACGGAATTGAGTAAGCTGTTTTATCAGTTTTCCATTGGTGTTATAATGATATACATTCATAAACCCGTCGCGCTCGCTAAGCCATAGAAACTCATCATTAGAGTTAGGCAAGAAGACAGCTGGATTTTCTGGTTCTACCCATTTGGGGTTGCTTTCTTCAAAAATAGTGTTCACTTTTTTGCCTGTAATGGCATCATAGCGGTTTAGGGCAAAGTGATTTTGCTCGCGGTTTATTTCAGCTAAAAGGAGGTATTTTTCATCAGGACTCCACGCGAGGTTAGTTAAGAAATGTTCATCTTTGGCATCAATATCTAAATAGATAAGTTTCTTAGTTTGCAGGTTGTACACCCCTACAGCCGCCTGTTCGCTACCTTGCCCTGCCATAGGATATTTGATAGCCTTAAGGGCAGCAGGGGTAGTGGTAATATCTACCAAAGGATAGTCGGCTACGCGGCTTTCATCTTTCTGATAAAAAGCCAACAAAGAGCCTTTAGGTGAGAAGAAAGTACCTTTTTGGATACCAAATTCATTCCTATGGATAACCCCTCCTGCAACGATATTGGGGTCAGTAAAGGCAGTAATAGCTACTTTAGGGTTTGTTTCGTTAGCTATATAGAGATTGTTCTTCAGAGTATAGGCTATCGATTTGCTTTTAGGGTCGTAGTCATTATTTGCAGCCCCCTCAGGCAGGCTGATTTCAGCTATAGTCTGTTGGTTGTGATAGTTATATCGCTGATATTTGTTATCAAGTGCTAATACAGCTTCGTCTTTATCAATATATTCGATAGAAGAGTAAGGTGCGGCACCAAAAGAGGTTACTTTTTTACCCTGCGCATCGAAGACTTCATAAGCAGTATCGCTGGCATATAGATAATGTTGAGTGCCATTCACCCATTGTAGATATCTGAGGGTTTCGGGTAAAAGGCTACGGTAACCCATTGGTTGGCTATCATCTCTGACAGCGTAATAGATAGCTTCAGCTACCGAAAGCGGGCGGTTTTGAGCCCAAAAGGGGAAAATAAGCAGCGAAAATAAGGCTGCTAACATTAATTTTTTCATAATGATAAACTGTTAATTAACAGAGGCAAAGGTACGTAAAAGATATTATTATGCAAAAAAAATATAAATAAAATTTGCACATATCAAATATTAGTATTACTTTTGCGCCGTCTTAAAAGATAAAGACAGGGTCTCATAGCTCAGCTGGTTAGAGCATCTGACTCATAATCAGAGGGTCGTTGGTTCGAGCCCAACTGGGACCACCATAAGGGGTAAAGAAAAGGCTATCGCATATTTGCGATAGCCTTTTTTATTAGTGCTTTGCTGTCTTTCCTTCTTTCAAGAGTTGTTCTATTAAAAAGATTCCTACTGCACTACCTAATACTATAGGTAGGTTTTCAGTAATCATTTCATCAGTAAAATAACGTACTTCTGTGCAAAGATAAAAGCAATACAATAAAAAGACAATGAAAATGCTTAATACAAGCAAAATGGTAAAAGGTTGAGTTTTCATAATAAATGTCTGTTTTTGTTATAAGTAAATTTTGTTTTTGTTAAGAAATCGAGGCAAAGGTATAAATATTTTAACAAATAACAATATTTATTTAAGAAATATTAAGGTTTAAAAATATAACACTATTTTAATGAGGCTATAGGATAGATAGAAAGGTTATTATTCGGTAAGTCTTCGCTTATCCTTCGCTCATCCTTCGGTGAGGTAGTCAATTTACAGATTTGCCTATTTGCTAACTTCTAATTATATTTGCGGCAGTTTTAAGAAACTTAAAAAATGAACTTAACAGCTGATTTAGAAAAACGATATACCACCGAACAGCAGACCGCCCTTGAAGCACAACGTTTGGCACAACAGATTGCGTTTGCTCCTGTTGCGTTTCAAGTGTCGCGGTTAATGGTCAAACTCGGTGTTTTTAGTGCTTTATCAGAAGCCTCTGAAGGACTCACCCCCAAGCAGATAGCTGATGCTACTAAGTTGAGTGCTTATGCGGTGCAGATACTCTTAGAAGCCTCTCTATCAATAGGCACAGTGATAGTGCGCAATGACCGCTTTTTGCTAACCAAAGCAGGTTGGTTTTTGTTGCGCGACAAGACTACGCAGGTGAATATGGACTTTGTGCAAGAGGTGTGTTACTTAGGGTTGAATCATTTAGAGGAGGCTCTTACAGAAGGCAAACCAGCAGGGCTAAAAGTATTTGGTTCTTGGCCTACTATCTATGAAGGGCTTTCAGAGTTACCAGCTGAGGCACAAGAAAAGTGGTTTGCTTTCGACCATTATTATTCTGATTACTCTTTTGCCGATGCTTTGAATATTATTTTCAAAGAGGACGTGCATACCCTCTTAGATGTAGGGGGTAATACAGGACGCTTTGCACTACGCTGTGTTGATTTTAACTCTAAGGTGCAAGTTACTATTATGGACTTGCCTCAGCAGCTCAGCCTTATGCAAGAACATATAAAAGGTAAAAAAGGAGCAGACCGCATACACTCTTGCCCTGCTAACCTACTTGACCCTGCAGTGCCTTTCCCTACAGGGTTTGATGTGATATGGATGAGTCAGTTTTTAGACTGTTTTTCGCCTGAAGAGGTAACGAGCATTCTGAAGCGTGCAGCAGCGGCAATGACTGCTGATAGCTGTTTATATATACTTGAAGCCTATTGGGATAGGCAGCAACACGAAACAGGAGCTTATTGCCTAACCCATATAAGTGTGTATTTTACAGTTATGGCAAACGGCAATAGCAAGATGTATTACTCTCAAGATATGATAGATTGTGTAGAAAGGGCAGGATTGAAAGTAGAGGCTATTTACGACCACCTCGGTAGTGGTAATAGCCATACTCTTTTTAAAATCAGGAGATAAGAAACTTTACTGATTTATTCTTTTGGTTATTAGTTAGTTATAAATATTGGACTGTTAATTTTTTCGAAAAAGTATCTTTTTAATTATGATATATTCGAAAATATACATATCTTTGTCGCAAATTTTTTACAATACCGATAGATGAAGATAGCAGTTATTGGTACAGGCTATGTAGGTTTAGTATCAGGCACTTGTTTTGCTGAAATGAGTAATAAAGTAACCTGTGTAGATGTAAATATTCAGAAGATAGAAAAGCTTAAACAAGGTATTATTCCTATCTATGAACCTGGTTTAGAAGAAATGGTGCTAAGCAATGTAGCTCGTAAAACGCTTTTCTTTACCACTGATATTGCTGAAGCTATTAAAGAGGCTGAAGTAGCTTTTATAGCCGTAGGTACCCCTATGGGTGATGACGGTTCAGCTGACCTACAATACGTGCTTTCGGTAGCCCAATCTATAGGCGAAACGATGCAAGGTGAACTTATAATAGTTGATAAATCAACTGTGCCGGTAGGAACAGCTGATAAGGTACGGGCTACTGTGCAAGCTGCTTTAGACAAACGCGGAGTGAATTACAGATTTCACGTGGTGTCAAACCCTGAGTTCTTGAAAGAAGGTAAGGCTATTGAAGACTTTATGAAGCCTGACCGCGTGGTAGTAGGAGCGGATAATGAATACGCTTTCAAGAAAATGAAAGAGCTCTATAATCCGTTTTATATGCAGAACGACCGAATGATTACAATGGATATTCGTTCAGCAGAGATGACTAAATACGCCGCTAATACAATGTTAGCTACCAAAATATCGTTTATGAACGAGATAGCTAATATTTGTGAACGAGTAGGAGCAGATGTGAATAAGGTGCGCATTGGTATAGGTTCTGATAGTCGTATAGGCTATAGCTTTATCTACCCAGGGTGTGGCTATGGGGGCTCTTGTTTTCCTAAAGATGTATTAGCTCTTAAGAAGTTAGCAGAAGAAGTTGGCTATAAAGCAGAACTTATAGAGTCGGTAGATAATGTAAACAATCGTCAGAAGTACGTTATAGCTCAAAAAGTCATAAAAAAATATGGCGAAGACCTTACAGGCAAGACCTTTGCCGTTTGGGGGTTGTCATTCAAACCTGAGACTGATGATATGCGCGAAGCTCCTGCTATCTATATTATTAAGGAATTGGTAAAACGAGGAGCTACGATACGAGCCTATGACCCTAAAGCGGTACACGAGGCAAAAGTATGCTACCTAAAAGACGTACCCGTAACCTATGTAGATAGTAAATACGAAGCCCTAAAAGACGCTGATGCCTTACTACTATTGACCGAATGGAAAGAGTTTCGTATGCCAGACTTTGGAGAAATAGCTAAGCTATTAAAAGAGAAGGTAATCTTTGATGGACGCAACCAATATAATGCTTTTGACTTGCCGAGTAAGGGATTTGAATATATACAAATAGGAGTCTAAAAAGGGAGAGAGATGAAAATATTAGTAACAGGAGGAGCAGGCTTTGTGGGGTCAAACCTTTGTGAAGCCTTAGCTAAAGACCCTAATAATGAAGTCTATTCATTAGACAACTATTTTACCGGTAGTAGGGATAACCACGTAGAGGGGGTAACTTATATAGAAGGTAGTACTGAACATATTTTTGAATTGATTGACTTTGTTCCTAACCTTGTATACCATTTAGGTGAATATTCGCGTGTAGAACAGAGTTTTGGTGATATAGATAAGGTGTTGCTATTCAACAAGATAGGCACCTTAAAAGTATTGGAGTTCTGTCGCAAACGCCATTGTAAGCTAGTATATGCAGGAAGTAGTACTAAGTTTGGAGATGGGGGGTTAGGAAAAGACCAAAGTCCGTATGCGTGGAGCAAATCGTCTAATACTGAGCTTATAAAGAACTATGGCAGTTGGTATGGATTAGAATATGCTATTGTATATTTTTACAATGTATATGGTAAGCGTGAGATACGTACAGGAAAATACGCAACCCTTATTGCGCTTTTCACCGAAAAAATGAAGAAAGGAGAACCACTGACAGTAGTAAGTCCTGGTACGCAACAGCGCAATTTTACCCATATAGACGATATAGTAGCAGGGCTATTAATAGTAGGTGAAAAAGGTAGCGGTGATGGCTATGGTATTGGCAGTCCGGAGACTTATACGGTATTAGAAATTGCACAGTTATTTGGGGGTGAGATACAAATGTTGCCTGAACGCAAAGGCAACCGTATGACTGCCGAAGTAGTTACTAAAAAAACAGAAGCGCTTGGCTGGAAAGCTAAGAGACATATAAAAGAATTTATTGAAGAATTGAGAAAAGAGAATTAACAAATTACTATGTTAAACATCGGAAATTTTATAGCTAAATATGTTACCAAACGACCTGAGAGTATGTTTCAGGGAGATTTACACACTCATCAATCAGCATTAACTGAGGCTATTGAAGGTAAAAGTGTATTGGTAATAGGAGGAGCAGGCTCTATTGGGAGTTCCTACATCAAAGCCTTGTTACCTTTTAAGCCTAAAACTTTGGTAGTAGTAGATATTAGTGAAAACGGACTTACTGAACTCACTCGCGAGTTACGCAGTACTTCAGCTTTTACAGTACCTGATGACTATGTAACCTACCCTATGAATTACGCCGATGATACTTTTGTAAAGATGTTTAAGGCTCGTGGTGGTTTTGATATAGTGGCTAACTTTTCAGCACATAAGCACGTACGCTCGGAAAAAGATAAATATTCGGTAGAAGCCTTATTGAAAAATAATGTAGTAAACGCTAAAAAGTTTTTAGACTTACTATGTGATTATCGCCCACAACACTTTTTCTGTGTATCGACAGATAAGGCAGCAAACCCCGTAAATATAATGGGGGGTAGCAAAAAGATAATGGAAGATATGATAATGGCTTATGCTGACCTTTTCCCAGTTACGACTGCTCGTTTTGCCAATGTTGCTTTTTCTAATGGTTCTCTGCCAGCAGGCTTTTTAGAACGTATTGCTAAAAACCAACCGTTATCAGCCCCTTCAGATGTAACCCGTTATTTTGTATCACCCGAAGAGAGCGGGCAGATTTGTTTGATGGCTTGTATATTAGGAACAACAGGACAAATATACTTCCCCAAGCTGAAGAAAGAACAAGTACTCACTTTCTCGGAAATAGCTACCCAACTACTTAAAGATTTAGGCTATGAACCCCTTGAATGTAAAAGTGAGGCAGAAGCTATAGCTAAGGCTGAAAGTAGGAAGGAAACAGATAAATGGTATCCTGTTTATTTTTCAAAAAGCGACACTACTGGTGAAAAACCTTACGAGGAATTTTATACTGAAGGAGAACAAGTTGTACTAGATAGATACGCCTCATTAGGAGTTATCAGTTTGCAATCATTTAAAAAAATAACTGAAATAGAAAGTTTTATAGATAAACTAACCCAACTATTTAATACCCCTGCCACTGAGAAAAAAGACATTACTTCGCTGATGAAGACATTCTTAGTGAATTTTGATCACCAAGAAACAGGGCGGTATTTAGATAGTAAGATGTAATTAGCAGATTAACTAAAAAATTATTGCAATGAATATTGCTGAAACCATATCATTTATACGAGATCTTTACGGCGAAAAAGAGGCTTTTATTCCACTACACGCCCCTACTTTTGCAGGTAACGAGAAAAAATATTTAGAAGAGTGTATTGATACTACTTTTGTATCGAGTGTAGGGAAATTTGTAGACCTCTTTGAACAAAAAATTGCTGCCTATACTGGGGCTAAATATGCTGTAGTATGCGTAAATGGTACTAATGCCCTCCATATAGCACTAAAACTCAGTGGGGTAGAAGCTGGTGATGAGGTAATTACTCAACCACTGACCTTTATAGCCACTACCAATGCTATAGTGTATGCAGGAGCAGTACCTGTTTTTGTAGATGTCGATAAAGATACTATGGGGCTTTCGCCTGCTTCTTTAGAGCGGTTTTTGCAAACAAATGCTGAGCTACGAGGTAACGAATGCTACCATAAGCAAACAGGTAGACGCATCAAAGGGTGTATGCCGATGCATACTTTTGGGCACGCTTGTCGTATAGAAGAAATTATAGCTATCTGCGAACGTTATCATATAGAAGTAGTAGAAGATGCTGCCGAGGCTATAGGTAGTTATTACAAAGGTAAGCATTTGGGTACTTATGCTAAAATAGGAGGTATCTCTTTCAACGGTAATAAAACTATTACTACAGGTGGTGGCGGTATGATACTCACCAATGATGAGGCTATAGGTAAACACGCTAAGCACCTCACTACTCAAGCTAAAGTGCCACACGCTTGGGAGTTTGTACACGATGAAATAGGTTATAACTATCGTATGCCTAATATTAATGCTGCCTTAGGGGTAGCCCAGTTAGAGCAGTTAGATGGCTTTTTAGCTAACAAAAGAGCTACAGCTGAAGCCTATAAAGCTTATTTTGATAAGCAAGGTATTACCTTTTTTACTGAGCGTGAATATGAAAAGTGCAACTATTGGCTTAATGCAATTGTTTTAAAAGATGAAAAAGAGCGTGATGCATTCCTTACAGGAAGTAATGCTAAGGGAGTTATGACTCGCCCTATATGGCAGTTAATGAACCGCCTACCGATGTTTAAAGATTGTCCTAAAGCAGACCTCAGCAACGCCGAATGGTTAGAGGCAAGAGTAGTAAATATACCTAGTGGAGTGAGAAAAATAAATAATGATTAAAATATTAGATATATCAAATAAAGAGGAATGGAATGAATTTCTTCGTATGATACCTAATCATAATAAGGATATTTATTTCACTCCGGAATACTATAAGGCTTATCAAGAAAATGGAGATGGTAAGGCAATATGTTTCGTATTTGAAGAAAATAGTAATATTGCAATATATCCTTTTTTTATTAATGAAATACCCTCCACCTATAACTTTAAGGGATTTAAAGATATTCAAAGTGTCTATGGATATAGTGGTATTATTCATAATGATATTAATAATATAGAGACTTTTAGGGAACATTTTTTTAAGTCTTTCAATGAGTATTGTCAAAATGAAAAAATTATAGCTGAATTTTGTAGGGTTCACCCTTTAATAAGAACAGAAGAGTTTAGCAAAGGCTTTATTGATATTTTAGAAGATAGGAATACAGTAGTACTTGACCTTTCTCAAGATATGCAAGATATATGGGATAAGTCATATTCATCAATTAATAGAAATATGATTAGAAAAGCTATAAAAAATAATATTCATATTTCAGTTTCTGAAAAAGAAGAGGATTTTCAATCATTCTTTGATATATATAATGAAACTATGAAAAATGTAAATGCTGACAATTATTATTTTTTTAGTGATAAATATTTCTCTGTTTTTCTTAATGAGCTTAAAAATAAAAGTAAATTACTTTTAGCTAAAATTGATGATGAGATAATCAGCGGAATGCTATTGATATATAGTGATAATTATGCACATTATCATCTTTCTGGGCGGAAAAAAGAGTATTCAAATTTAGCCTCTAATAATTTATTGTTAGATACAGCGATAAAAATAGCTAAGGATATGAAGTGTAAGTACTTTCATTTTGGAGGAGGAACATCTTCTGATATGAGGGATCCTCTTTTCAAATTTAAGTCAGGATTTTCTAAAGAAAATGGCTTATTTTATATAGGAAAGAAGATACATAATCAAGAAATATATGATCAGATCATATCAATATGGGAGAAAAACAACCCTAATAAAATAGATAAACGATTACTTAAATATAGAAACTAATGAAAAGAGTGGTTATTATAGCCGAAGCAGGTGTAAATCATAATGGAGATATAGATAAAGCTAAAAGTCTTATAGATAAGGCAGTAGAAGCAGGCGTTGATTATATCAAGTTTCAAACATTCAAGACAGAATTGTGTATTTCTAAAAATGCAATAAAAGCTGATTATCAGATAGAAAATACTCAGAATAGTTCTGAGAGCCAGTTAGAAATGGTTAAAAAGCTTGAATTGAGTTTTGAACAATTTGTAGAATTAGAAAAATATTGTCAGCAAAAGGGCATAAAATTTCTTTCTACGGGCTTTGATACAGATTCATTAGATTTTTTAGCTGGATTAGGAGTAAAAATAGCTAAGATTCCTTCGGGAGAAATCACTAATTTGCCATATTTAAGACAAGTGGCGAGTCTTTTTCCAGAAGTGATTCTCTCAACAGGAATGGCAACTATAGCTGAAATAAAAGAAGCTGTAAAAGTACTGACTGATAATGGAATAAATAAAGATAAAATCACAATATTGCATTGTAATACGGAATACCCCACTCCTATGGAAGATGTAAACCTGCGTGCTATGCTACATATCCAACAAGAATTAGGAGTGCCTATAGGTTATTCAGATCATACTTTAGGAATAGAAGTACCTATAGCAGCAGTGGCTTTAGGAGCAACAGTGATTGAAAAACATTTTACCTTGGATAAAACCTTACCAGGCCCTGACCATAAGGCCTCGCTTGAACCTGAGGAATTAAAAGCTATGGTAAAGGCTATTCGCAATATAGAAAAAGCGGTAGGAGGTTCAGGCTTAAAAGAAGTATCGGTATCAGAAGCTAAAAATAAGCCTATAGCAAGGAAGAGTATAGTAGCAAGTAAATCTATAAAAAGAGGAGATTTTTTTACAGAAGAAAATATTACAGTAAAACGACCTGGCATTGGAATTTCTCCTATGCAATGGGATGATGTAATAGGTAAAACAGCTAAAAAAGACTTTGAAGAAGATGATTTAATTGAGCTATGAGGAAGATTTGTGTTATAACAGGTACAAGAGCCGAATTTGGCTTGTTACGCCCTTTGATAGAACTCATCAATAAAGATATTGAGTTACAGTTGCAACTCATTGCTACTGGTATGCACCTCTCTCCTGAATTTGGTTATACAATAAATGAAATAATCGAATCAGGTTTTGCTGTAGATAAAAAGGTGGAATGTTTGCTATCCTCAGATACTTCAGTAGGAGTTTCAAAAACTATTGCTCTAGCAATATCAGGATTTGCAGATGCTCTTGAGGCACTACAGCCTGATTTAGTGGTTGTATTGGGTGATAGAACTGAAATATTAGGAGCAGTGATAGCTACCGCTATGGCAAATATCCCAATAGCACACTTATATGGAGGTGAAACTACTGAAGGTGCTTATGATGAGGCTATCAGACATAGTATCACCAAGTTTAGTCATTTGCATTTCACCTCTACAGAGGTCTACCGCAAGCGAGTAATACAGTTAGGGGAACAGCCTGAAATGGTTTTTAATGTGGGGGCTATAGGTTTAGATAGTATTAAAAAATTAGAGTTATTGGATAGGGAAACTTTTGAAAAATCGATTGATTTCAAACTTAAAAAAAGAAATGTACTCATTACCTATCACCCTGTAACGCTTGAGAAAGAAACTCCTATACAAACTTTTGAAAACATACTGCAAGCCTTAGATGAGTTATCTGAAACGGGGCTTATTTTTACACATGCTAACTCAGATAAGAACGGGCGAGTGATTAATAAGATGATTACTGAATATGTAGAGATTCATAGAGATAAAGCAGTAGCATTTAAGTCGTTAGGGCAGTTGCGTTACCTTTCAGCCCTACAGTTTGTAGATTTTGTAATAGGTAATTCTTCTTCAGGAATGACAGAAGTACCCGCTTTTTGTATTCCTACTATCAATATAGGCGATAGACAGAAAGGGCGTATCAATTGTGAAAGTATTATAAATAGTACTTGTACTTTTGAGGATATTAAAAAAAGTATTACCTTTGCCCTTGATAAGCACTTTAGGGAAGCAATACAACAGCAAGAAATGTTATATGGCAATGGTACAGCTGCTGAAAAGATTTTAAAAGTAATAAAAGAGCATACTATTATTCCTTTAAAAAAATCATTTTATGATATAAGTTATTAGTATATTAACAAATGAGGACAGATATTTTAATACATAAGGATAAAACCTTGGTAGAAGGGCTTCGTCAGCTAAATCAGCTAAGAGGAATAAGTCGACTGATTCTCTTTGTAGTAGATGATGAGGATAGGGTGGTAGGTTCAGTAACTGATGGTGATATACGCCGTTCTATTGCTAATGAGCAGAGTTTACAAAAAACATTAGGTGAAATTTGTAATCAAGGGTTTAAACACTTATTGCAAAAAGATAGTTATCAGAGTTTTGAAAAATATAGGAAAAGCGATATAAAAATTCTACCAATTCTTAATCAAGAGGGTAAAATGGTAGACTTGATAGATTTGGAATATACCCAAGCCCAACTCCCTTTAGAAGCGGTGATAATGGCAGGAGGACGGGGCAAGCGCTTGAGCCCACTGACAGATACAGTACCTAAACCAATGCTTCGCTTAGGTGATAAGCCTATCATAGAGCGCAATATAGATCGCCTTATTAGTTTTGGTATAAAGAAGATTTATATATCAGTAAAATATCTTGGACAGCAGATTGTAGATTACTTAGGTGATGGTAGCCAAAAAGGCATTACTATAGAATATGTGTGGGAAGACGAACCTTTAGGTACTGCAGGAGCTTTAGCCCTAATAAATGACTTAAGTACAGAACATATTTTGCTGATGAATAGTGACCTGTTTACTAATGTAAATTTTGAGTCACTCTATCTAAAGCTCATTAATGAGGGGGCAGATATGGCAGTAGCTTCTACTGAGTATAAAGTAGATATTCCTTATGCCGTATTTGAAACTAGAGAAGGACAAGTAACAAATTTTAGAGAAAAACCGAGTTTTATATATCATTCTAATGCAGGTATTTATATACTGAAACGCGCTTTAATTTCTAAAATAGAAAAAGGTAAGTATTGTGATATTACTGATGTAATGGAACAATTAGTGGCTGAAGGAGGTAAATTAGTATATGACCCTATTATAGGCTATTGGATAGATATTGGGAAGACTATAGACTATGAGCGAGCAAAAGATTTTATTAAGCATTTAGAAAAATGATAGCACTAATACCAGCAAGAGGAGGTAGTAAAGGGTTACCAAATAAGAATATTAAATTACTTGATGGAAAACCTCTGATAGCTTATACTATTGAAGCAGCCTTACAAGCCAAAGAAATTAGTAGAGTAATAGTCAGTACTGATTATGAAAATATAAAGGAAGTTGCACTACAATATGGTGCTGAAATACCTTTCCTAAGACCTAATTTTTTAGCAACAGATAATTCATCTTCCTTAGATGTATTCAAATATACCATAAATCGCTTGGAAAAAGAAGAAAATATAGTCATAGATAATTTTGTAGTATTACAACCTACTAGTCCCTTACGAACAAGTAAACATATAGATGAGGCTATTACTCTTTTTAAAGAAAAAGAAGCAAAAGCCGTGGTGAGTTATTGTAAAGAATATCATTCTATTTTTTGGCATAAAAAAATAGATAAACAAGGAAAAATAGTAGACCTTTTTGAAGGAGACTATGAAAAGAATAGACAAGAAATAGAAGAAACTTATTTTCCTAATGGAGCCATTTATGTGTTCAATAAAGATTTTCTTTTTACAACAAAGGATTATAATAAAGATTGTTATGCTTATATTATGGATAGAAAA
>ERZ773035.154-NODE-154-length-57003-cov-63.094472_pt1 | contig 57003 bp, 52 predicted proteins | sample MGYA00511487_ERZ773035 | MGnify/ENA primary metagenome ERZ773035 (study PRJEB29015, sample SAMEA2737985) | human oral metagenome | biome: human oral; feature: human-associated habitat; material: dental | place: China | collected 2024 ... | reverse complement strand
CCCGCGAATCGGAAGCTGGCCGCATCGACTTGCCCGAACTCTCCGATAACATTGCCCGTCATTCTACCACTGTTAGCAAGACGGATATCCAGGCGGTTCTGACAATTTTGGGCGAGGAATTGGCATCGCTGCTTGCCAAAGGTCACAGCGTGCACCTGGGCGAGCTTGGTTATTTCCACGTTACACTCAAATCTAAAGGCGTCCTTGAGGAAAAAGACGTCAATCCTAGTATTATTGAAGAAGCCAAAATCCGCTTTATCGCAGGCAGCGTCCTCGAAAAAGAACTGAAAAACGTCAAATTCGAAAAGGCCGCCGAACCAAAGAAAGACACCTCAGCGCCGAAGCCAGGGGCGTAAATAGCCATAAAACACCAAAACCGTCCTGCTAGTGCGGGGCGGTTTTGGGTATGGTAAAGTTATATCAGAGGGAGTATTATCTAATTATTATGTCGTACTACACACCAGCACAAATTCCCAAAATACCAACAGGCTACTCAAGAAAGCCGAAGATATTTATATCATTTAATTATACTTATGACTGTGGCTATCGTTATATGATGAGTGCCTGGGGTGCCAATCCATATTTTGACTTCACTTATGACGATCGCACTCCAAGTGAAATTAAGACTAATAGTGTCGGTAGAGTAAAGGCTGTATTAACGACAAAAATTCGAGAATCTTCGGCGGTTGTAGTTATTGTTGGTAAGCATGCTAACGAGCTTCATCCAGATGCTTGCTTGATCGGATATCGAAATTGGCAAAATTACGAAATAGCTAAGGCTAAAGAATTAGGCAAAAAGCTTATAGCTGTTCAAATCAATAAAGATTTTGGCTATCCAGATGAGTTAAGAGGAGTGAATGCCAAAAGAATATACTCATTTAATCCAAGAGACATTTTTGAGGCTGTAAGAAATTCCTAATATGGCTACTGACATAGATATATTGTACGATCACTATAAAGTTAGCAACAGTATACTTCAGAGTACACACAAGGATCGCGAAAAGTTTTTTCGTTTATTGTTTATATTTGAAGTAGTTAATATTATTTTTCTACGTCAACCATTAGAATTTGCAAAGATAATCCAGGACTCTTTAAATCTTTCTCAAAATATTAAAATTGAATCAACCAGTTTTCTGATTACGTCGTTGCAAATAGTCGTATCTGTTGCAATAACGTATTTATTGATTCGCTATTTTCAAACCAATATACAGATAGAAAGACAGTACTCCTATATAGGTAAATTAGAAAGCGAGCTAACTAATAAGGCAGGTGCTAATATTTTTTGTAGAGAAAGCACTGAATATAGTAGGGGGTATCCATTCATATTAAACGTTATTGATATCTTTTATAAATTTATTATTCCTCTAGTGCTGTTATTTTTGCATTTAATAAAGATATATTTTTGTCTAGCGGGGATTCCTCAAGGCTTTGGTGTAGTTTCATTCATAGAAATTATCATTGACACGTTTCTTATATTTCTAATTATTCCCTATATTTTCTATCTTATGAAAAACTATAATTAATAGTCACTAGTAGCATGTAGCGGAAGCTGCTTAAAGCTAAATCCCTCATTTCACATTCCCTTCACACACCCTTGCTACACTGGCATAGAACCAAGAAAGGAGATCTATGTCATTTATACAACGTGCCTGGTTGTATATCACCAGGAAAAAACTCAAAACGCTGATTTTGCTGGCGATTTTGCTGTGTATGTCGACGATTATGCTGAGTGGATTTGCCATCAAGCATTCGACCGACGCGGCGGCGCAGTCGCTAGACAAAACGCTCAAGGCCGGCTTCACGCTGGGCAATAATCCGCGCACCAATCCGGGAACAGCCCGCGGTTCGGGAACGGTGTCGAACAAAGACATCGACGCGGTGAAGAACCTGGAGGGCGTGACGGATTATGTCAAGCGCCAGAACGCCACGGTCGATTTTATCAATACCAAACTGGTGCCACTACCGAGCGGTGGCAGCGGCTATGATGCCGAGAAAGATAAGCAGTTTGGCAACGCTGCGACTATCATCGGCGTCAATAAATCTGAGTCCGAGAAGAAGTTCCGCGCTGAGTCGCTTAAGCTCATCGCTGGCCGGCACATCACTGAGAACGATTCGCACAAGATTTTGGTGCACGAAGATTTCGCCAAGGCCAACAACCTCAAGCTTGGCAGTAAAATTAAACTGAAGGCCAACCAGTACGACACCGACAACGAGCATCCATCCAAGGACGAGGTCGAGGTAGAAATCGTCGGTATATTTAACGGCAAGAACCCAAAGCAGGCGACCTATCAGGTGGAGTTGTTCGAGAATTTGTTCTTGACTGACCTCACGACGACTCGCCAGTTGAATGCCTATACCGAACAAAATGAGATTTACCAGGACGCTACGTTCTTTACCAAAGGCACCAAACAACTGGACGAGGTGATGGCGCGGGCAAATAAATTGCCGGTCAATTGGCAAAAGTACCAATTGAATAAGAATAGCCAGGAACTAGCTGGCGTGACTGGCGCGGTGAACGGCGTGTACGGCCTGATCGACGGTATGCTGTGGGCAACGGCACTGGTCAGTGTCGCGGTAATCGGCATGGTGCTGTATTTGTGGATGAATGAGCGCAAGCGCGAAGCGGGCGTGCTCTTGGCGACGGGCGTGCCGCAGTCAAAGATTGTGCTGCAGTATATCGCTGAGCTGATAATGATCGCGGTACTGAGTTTTGGCGCGTCGTACTTTACCGCCGGGCTGATTGCGCAACAAATGGGCGATCACGTGGTATCGCAGGCAGCGCAGAATGCCACGCGTCAAGCTGGCAGTTCCCTCAACGGTGCATCGCTCGGTGCTGACGCTGACTCGGTGACGTCGTCGCGCACGCTAGACAAGGTGACGGTTGGTGTACAACCGACGGATCTGTTGGCGGTGTGGGGTGCTGGGCTGGCGGTAATTATCATTGCGGTACTGCTGGCTTCGCGGCCGATTACCCAGTCAACGCCAAAAGAATTACTAACCGAAGTGGACTAGGGGCGAATGATGACGATTATCAAACGAGCCTGGACGGCTGTGACGCGCAAACGGCGTCGCAGCCTGACCATCGCCCTGATTATGACGCTGATTTTCACGCTGCTGATCGGCACGCTGACGGTGCAGCAGACGATGGCGCAGCTGAAGCAATCGGTTGAGCGTAATATCCGCGCCGGCTTTAGCATCGCCAGCAAGCAGCCATCGGGCGAAGTGCCGATGGACATCGCGCAGCGAGTGCAGCGCCTGGACAAGGTCAAAGCGCACAATTTCCAGGCAGAGACTACCGCGGGACTGCCGGGCAAGCAATTAGTCGACACGGCAAGCAGTGGCGTGCAGCTGGACTCTAACGTGGCTGGCGAGGCGAAGGTAACGGGCGCGACAGAGAGTAATCTGCTCGGCGAGTTCACCGGTAAATTTTACCAGCTGGAGCAGGGCAAGCACCTAACGGCGAACGATCAAAACGCGGCGCTGATTCACAAAACATTCGCCGAGAAAAACGGTATCAAGCCAGGCGACAAGCTGGACATCATCAAAGACGGCCGGCGCATGACGGTAACTGTCATGGGTATCTTCAGCGGCAAAGGTGAAAAGCCAGCGGTCTTACAGTCCGACATGGCGGAGAATCATCTCATCACCAACTTGGCTGCGGCGCAGCAGCTGACAGGTAGCCAGCAGTTGACGCGGGCGACGTATTTCGCCGAAAATCCGCACCAGCTGAAGTCACTAACGGACCACACCAAAAGCCTACCAAACGTCGATTGGCAGAAATTTAGCCTAACTGACAACGGGGCGGTATTTGCCGGGGTTCTCCAAAACATCGCTGGCATTCAAAACATTTTGACGATTGCCACCATCGGCGCAGCCGCAGCGGGGCTGGCGGTGCTGTCGCTGGTGCTGGTGTTCTGGGTGCGCGGCCGCTTGCATGAAATTGGCATCTTGTTGTCTATCGGCACGTCGAAGCGGCAGATTATCGGGCAGCTCTTGGCGGAGCTGGCGATTATCGCTCTAGTTAGTTCGGTGTTCGCGCTCGCCATCGGCTCGATTGCCTCATCGCAAATTTCTACTGCCCTGACAGCACAAACCGACCAAAACCAGCGTGTAGAAAAAACCGTGGTGCAGGCCGCGCCAGCGGCGACCTATCTAGAGGCTTTAGCCTTCGGCTACATGGTCGTTCTGCTATCAGCCATCGCTGCCACCGCGCCAATCATGCGCCAATCACCAAAGCAAATTTTAGCAAAACTAAGTTAGGAGTTATCATGTCAATACTTACTTTACGCGATATCATCTATTCATACGCCGACGGCACCAGCAATGTGCTGAATGGGATCAATTATCAATTTGAAAAAGGCAAGTTTTATGCCATCGTCGGTAGTTCTGGCGCTGGTAAATCGACCCTGCTCGGGCTACTAGCGGGACTAGACACACCGACTGGCGGGCAGATTTTGTTCGACGACGAAGACATCGCCGAGCAGGGGTACTCGCATCATCGCAAACACAATATCTCGCTGGTGTTTCAGAATTATAACCTAATTGACTATCTAACGCCGCTGGAAAACTTGAAATTGGTTAATGCCAAGGCCACCAACGAAACGTTGCACGCCATGGGTCTGGATGACGATCATATACACCGCAACGTCATGAAACTTTCTGGCGGACAGCAACAGCGCGTGGCGATCGGCCGAGCCCTCGTTTCCTCCGCACCGATCATCTTGGCGGACGAGCCGACCGGCAACCTGGACGAAACTACCGCTGCCGACATCATCGACATCCTGCGCCGCGCCGCCCACGAAAACGACAAATGTGTCATCGTCGTCACCCACAGCAAGCAGCTAGCCAAAGAGGCGGATGTGGTGCTGAAATTGAAGGACAAGAAGTTGAGGGGGTGATGCTGATATAATATTAAGCATGCACAAGATTTAACCTCTGCGTAAAGGAAAGTTCGGCGTTTATGCAATTGGTCGCAAAGCTATAAATAACAATCACAAACCCGCCGCCTAATTAAAATAGGAGTAGTATGAAACCCATCTTCCAAACCACGAAAAACCATAAAAAGCACTTTACAGCGACTGGCTATACGGTTAATAAAGACCGGACTAAGATGCTGCTTATTCACCACAAGGGTTTGGGCAAGTGGCTGCCGCCGGGCGGACATATTGAGGAGAATGAAGTACCGCACGAAGCAGCTATCCGCGAGGTTTATGAAGAGACAGGCATAAGCGCCGTGCCAATCCTGGAAGACGAACATGATTTGCAGCTAAAAAACATCGCAGAAGCCCAAATTCCGCGCCCGTACGTGCTGATGTATCAGATCATTCCAGAGAGTAAAAAGGATGTCGAGCATATCCATCTGGACATGGTGTTTTTACTGGAAGCCGATGACACTGCAGAATTAACTCCCCAAGCCAGGGAAGTTCACGATGTCCGGTGGGTAGCGAAAAGCGAACTGTTGAGCAAATATGATACATTTGATGCGGTAAAGAATTTTGCCAGGGAGGTGTTGGTGGGTAGTTAAGGTTAATGCCAAGTAACGGCAGATACTCGCACACAAACAACCGCACATCGGCCGCACTACGAACCAAACCTAATCTATTTGACCAGAACATGTCGGTGTGTCGTTGCGGATGATAATATTAAGCAGCGACGCGTCCATCGTGCTCATATGGAATAATTTAGAGTGTTTCAGGGAAGATGAATAGGGAGACTGCTAATACTACTCGATGTCATCGGCGTAATCACCAGCCTTGGAATAATTGCGGAGGATTATTGTTTATCTATTGTCGAAACAACCACTGACGCCTGCTGCAATATCGCTCGTAAATTCGCGCTTGTTACAGTCTTCGTTAAATCGTCCTTAGTAAATGGTGCGGCGGTTTTCTGGTAAAAATAAATTGGCGCAGAATTATAGAATGGGTCGGTTGTAAACGCTTCGGCAAGGTCTTTTAGGCGGCTGGCGTGCGGCGCAGGGTCAAATGTTCGTAAATAGTTTTGCGCTACTTTGCCTGCATTTTGCCAATCAAAGGATTTTTTCACGGTGTAGGCTTGGCTGACCGAATTGCCGTCATGATAGGCGGTGAATTCGCTATGGCTGGATGGATAGACTGGCGCTAGGTCAAAGCAGGCGCTGCGCACCAAATCAAGCAATATCGGGTACATGCAGAAAAAGGCGGCAGTCGCCTGAGTGCTGGCGTCGGGTATTTCAATCATTAGTGTAATATCTATAAAATCCTCTGGCTGGTAGTCAACTTCCAGTGGCGGGTTTGCGGCTGGTTCGGTAATTTTGCCAAGTTTAGCAGAGCGGCGCCTGGCGAAATCTTTTTGGCAGCGCGCCAGTTGTTTGCGTAATTCTTTTTCATCCCAAATAATGACACTTGATTTCATCTCAGCCTCTATATGGGCGACAGATTCGTGAATCATGGATAAGTCAAACGGCTTTACATCGGCGATAACTTTTTCAAATAGCGTGATCAATTCGCGGGTAAAGAACGCGACGTCAAAAAATACGCTCGATTCGGATGTCGTGCCGTGTAATTCGCCAATAAAGGCGCGCTCATTACCAGATTTTTCTGCCGCTCGTAAAAACCGCCGAATAACCAAATGCTCAAACAAATGGCAGACATCATGGTCAGCTGGCAGGTCGTAGGCAGAATATAGCTTATGGATCATGGGTTTATTGTAGCAGGGTGAGTACTCCGCCTCAACAGATTGTACTACCAGGGCAGTGTCTCTTCGAACTCAGAAGCTCTTAGCTAGTATAAAATCTACCAATCCATATTCTGCTTCACTGCCGCCAGATAATAGTGGTAATAGCTACCTGGGTCTGGGACAGAAAACATTTCATCCATATCGTCATTCGGATAGATCTCGATATGCTGGTCGTTGGCGTACGGCTTGATGAGGTGTATAAATTCAAACTCAAACCCGCCAGACAAACTCTTTACTTGTCGGCTCTCGTCAGTTGGGTCAGGATAATCAATCGCTACAAGTATGAGCGGCTGATTGGATGCTGTATGAAACAAATAATAGACTGCGTCTGGATATAGTGTGATGAAAGAAGCGAACTCACGGACGTATGTAGATTCTTTAAGTATAGGAAAGGCTTGGGTAATGAAATCTGGTATTGCGATATTGATGCTATTTTTCATGTTCCTATAATTGTACTATTTTGAGTGGGAAAATGGACAGTTTTGTGACTTGTCCAGGTCTAGGGACTCTACCAGAGACCAGACATGTGATCCGAGAGACGCTCAGAGCTGGCCTAGTTGTCGATGACAGTCGCACCGCCTTCGCTCTTAGGAAGTCGCCAGTAGACGATGAATTCGCCGAGAGGACCTCCCTGCGCCTTCACGTGTCCGTGACCATCGCCGGGGATATTGCCAGACCTAACACTGTAGTAGATGTTGATCATACCTCCGGATCGCTGGATTCTTGCCTCTTTCCCGTCAAACCATCCGGCGGTTTCCATATCAAACTCCTCTTGGAGTCGAGCAGAGAATCGCAATTCTCTGCGAAGTGGAACGTCTCAAGCCTAATGACTTTGGGCAAAACGCCGGCCTCTACGGTCGCAAAGGCTAATATTATATATCAATACTAGAATCCTTTGTCAAGCGATTTTACGGAAATCGCAGTAAAATGTATTATTAGTCTATGGACTTAATTTACGCGACAACTAATAAGCACAAACTTGCTGGAGCTAAGCAGGCGCTGGCAGGAACGGACATCAACTTGATCGCACCAGACGAAACCTTGCCTGACGTGCCAGAAATCCAGTCCGACGATCAAGCGGCTGTCTCAGTTGATAAGGCTCTGAAATACTACAAATTATTAAAGCGTCCGCTAGTAGTGATGGATTCAGGTCTGTTCATCGACGAACTGAACGGCTTTCCCGGCGTTTACACCAAATACGCGCTCGACACAATCGGTATTGACAGGATAATTCAGCTGCTCGGCGGCGCCGCTCGGGCGTACACGCAGCGCACGATTGCTTACTTTGATGGCAGTGAACCGCGGACATTCACCCTGAAGATCCACGGCACACTGTTGAAAAATCCGCGTGGCAGCAACGGACGCAATTACGATAAATATTTCTTGCCAGACGGCAAAAGCAAAACGCTCGCTGAAATGACTGATGAAGAGAAAGCAGAATTAACAGCAGCGGTTTGGCGAGAGCTGGCGGCGTGGCTATCTATGCTAAAATTAAACCATGAATGAATTCATTTTAGTAGCGATAAAATTATTGATTGGCTTTTTCGCGCTGACGATAATCATCAACGTTTCCGGAAAAGGTAATTTGTCGCCGTCATCTGCCAGTGATCAAGTGCAGAACTATATGCTGGGTGGCATCATCGGAGGCGTTATTTATAATATTAATACAATAGACTTAATAACAAATAACCCAGAAAAAGTCGTAGCTACGGAAATGAGCAATTCAAGAGTTCGAAAGATAGTGAAACTACCATCAATAGTCAATGATTACAATAAGGACTATCTTCAAACAAAAATTAAGAAAAGCGGACATAACTTTACAGTGGAGTTTGCGACGGAGGAATCATGATTGAAATCGAATCCAAATTCAAACTATCATCTGATATTACTCGCGATAATCTCATCGCCATACTAAAAAGCCAATTCATCGCACCCATCTCAAGCAAACACCAAATCGACACTATATTCCTTCTTCCCGAGCAAGTTGACACGCCTATTGTTCCCGGCTCCAAAATTATGCGAGTGCGCGATGTTCTTAATCCGGAAACTGGTGAGCTGCAACAAAGCTTGATGACGCTAAAAGTTGAAGGAAAAGCAAAATTAGTATCTAATGAATACGAGTCTACCGTTGGTGACGGCAACGCAGCGCGCCAAATGCTCACAGCACTAGGCTGGCAAGAAATCGTTACGGTTGATAAAAACCGCCTTGAATCAAAAACCAAAGATTACACGATTTGCATTGATGAAGTAACTAAGCTTGGGCTGTTTATTGAATTGGAAGTCCTGGCAGAAGACGACGCAAACGCTGGTGATATCCAGCGACAAATGCATACATTCCTCAAAAATCTAAATATTGATGGTAAATTATGGACGATTCCTTATGATACGAGTATTAGAAATTTAAGTATCATTAATTAATCATGGCAGACTAAATAACGCGGTAAATTATCTAAAAAATATAAATACAACAAAAGCTTAGCATGAAAGACAGCAGCAAGTACTATCTAACCGACCACTATTCGTGGGTGAAGACAGAAACTGGAACGTTTATATGTGCACATGAAACCGCTGACGGATTAGTATACTCCGTGCTATCTCAAGACAAGCATACCTTACTAGAGGGTAACGCATCCTACATGGAATTTAAAAAGAATGATAAGCTTGTAGATAGCCCTTCTGCGGCGTACATCTATCGTATACAGTGCCCAAATTTATGGGACTGTATTGGCACTAATATTATTCGTCAGGTAATACGAGCTAGTCAAGCAAAGAATATGTATCGCATCTTTTCAGAATATGTAGGGGAAAGGGTCATCTTAACAAGTGGTATACACTACCATCTATTTCCTAGTCCACAGAAGGTTTTGGAAACTCCCGATAGTACATATCAGCGGATGGGAATGAGCTTCAAGAAAGATGCGCTTAAGAGCGCAGCACGATTTATCTTAGAACACGCCGATAGACTGGAGAAGATTCAAGCGCTGGATCTATTAGACGAGCTTATGAAAATACATAGAGTCGGAAGCTGGACTGCACGGGCAACTGTTGCAGATTATACAAACGAACTTGCAACATATCCCTATGGTGATGCGGCAATACGCTTCTATGTAAGGGAGGCCTTGCCTCGCCACGAGTGACCCAAGGAAGAGGCAGCGTTTATTCAGGAACTGCACAAAGTAGCAGGAGTAGAGAATATGAGCAGCTCAATTGCTACGCTGATAATGGTTCATGAAATAAAAAGAGGTTAGAGACTAATATCCACACCCTGCCGCATTAAAAACTTTTGCGCCTCATCGTCCAACCTACAGTTCACGAAGCGTGATCGCGCCGCTAATTTACCGCTACCATAAACAAATTGTGTCTCCTCGTCGTATTTCATGCCGCGAAAGTCACAACCCTCCGCTTCAATAATAGCTTTAACGCCGCAAAAATCCACATTCCGAACCGACGAATTGGTAAAATAAATCGGCTGCCCGTAAATATGCTTTGCGCCGTCCAGATTACAATTCTGAAACACGAAAAATCCCATGACAAACTGGCCAAAATCAACACCAGAAAAATCTTCATCTACAAACCGAACAATCTCGCCGTCTGGGATGATAGGGTAACGCTCGCGCTGGTAAGCTGGCAAATCATTGGCGCAAATGGCAGCGGCGATTTTATCAGTAAATCTCATAATACAATGATAGAGCAGTTTTTGATTTATGCCAATGGCAAGGGCAGACATGCTTAGGTCTGCGAAGTGGTGACTAGATTAGACTAGCCCTAATCCTGACGGGGCATATCCTGCCAGTCACGGTTCTGAGGGATGTCTGCGAACGTGCCATCGGCGTTGTATATTGCCGTCGCATGCCCGATGGAGCCATCTCCAACACCTTTGTACTAGTGCCTGCTCAATGCGCAGAATTACGCAAAAAGCTAATATATATTATCAATACTGGAATCCTTTATCAAGCAATTTTACGAAAATCGCAGTAAAATGTATTATTAGTCCATGGAATTAATTTACGCGACGACTGGACGGGAAGTTAAACTTGACGGCTTATTAATAATTAAACGAAAGGTTGGATTTTCTAATGCAAAGGTAATAGATAAGACAAATTATTATAAATAAGGAGTAATCTCATGACCAAATCCATCATCTGCAAAGACGTCTTCGGTAATCAATACACCGTTCCCGTTGATGAGCTAAATATCCGTGTTGGCGTCTACGCAGTTATCATTGAGGATAATAAGATTCTTTTGACTAGACAATGGGACGGTTACAGCTTGATTGGCGGCGGTGTCGAGAAGGGCGAAACGATTGAGGAATCAATTGTCCGCGAAGTCAAAGAAGAAACTGGACTAACCATCATGCCGGATAAAATCATTCACCAAGCAACTACTTTTTTCAAGCACAACGCTGAGGCGCAAGCTAACCAGTCAATCCAGCTGTACTTCACCCACAGCCAGCTGCACGGGCAAATCAATAACGACAACATAACCGACAGCGAAAAAACTTACACCAACGGCACACCAGAGTGGGTTGATTTGGATAAGATTAACAGCATAAACTTCCGGCATAGCGTGAGTTTGATAACGATTTTAGGGGCGTATCACAGAGCAAGTGAATAAGTAGTATTTTGCGATAAATTCATTACCGTCGTGCTGGATTGGGTATCAATCAAGCTACTATGATTTGAGTCGTTTATTGGGAGATGATATCAACATCAAAACTCATCATAAAAGTCTACGCCACATGGTTTAGAATTATTCTCAGTAAGAATATTTTTATCTACACTAGACACCCATTTTGGAATTATAGATTCATTTTCTCGCGAAATAAATTTAAATTCTGCGATTTCCGCCACGCCATGTGATGTTTTAGCTAAATCTATGTCTATGAAATCTGCGTAGTTAGTGATTAAAAACAAGAAAGCAACTACATTCGTATCATTTTTACTATCAAAAAACTGATTAATACAAACTAATCTGTCAACCTGCGCTTCAATTCCACACTCTTCAAATATCTCTCTTTTTAATGCCGAAATAAGAGATTCTTTATTCTCAACTTTTCCGCCTGGTAAATACCAATTATTACCTTGTAATTTCTTCAATTTCTGAACAAACACACTATCAGTTTGCGGATTATAAATTATACCTCGCACAGTAAGTCTAGTTATCATACATTTATAATACACGATCTATGATTTATTACATATTTGATATTATATAATTATGAAAAATCAGTCCCACCTAATTCACTTCATCACCTCCAATCACCAAAAGTTCACTAGCCTTCAGAAACTCCTCCAGCCGCTCGGTATTGATCTGTATCAGCTCGACTATGATTTTGACGAAGGGCGGGGGCTGGATATTCAAACGATTGCCAAAAGTAAACTATCTCAAGCCAAGAAAGCTTTTCCAAACAAGCACCTGATCGTTGATGATCGTGGCTTTTTTATCCCAGCGCTGAAAGGATTTCCGGGGCCGTTCGTTAAATTGTTACTGGATAGTTTTAGCTATCCCGGTATCATCAAGTTAATGCAAGGCGAAACTGATCGTAGAGCTATCTTTTCTTTCGCGGTGGGTTATTTTGACGGCAAAAAAGACCATATTTTCGTGGCCGATGAAGAGGGATTTATTATTGATGAGCCACGTGGCGATAATCTCCATGGCTGGACGGAATTGCTATATATTTATGGGCATCCGAGCTTTCCTGGCCGTAGTTTGGCAGAATTGAATGATGAGGAGTGGAAAGAGTACTTGGCGGCAATTGAAGCGGTTGATGGATTTGCTATGGTGAGGGATTATTTGGCAGGAAATTTAAGTTAGTTGCTAGTAATATTTGGGTTTGGTATAATTGTAATGTTTATTAACTAGGGGGCAAAAATTCAATCACACAACCTAACACCATTTTGGTATAAACGCCTTTGTGAGGTGATGTTTTTGATCTCATGCCTTGGAATTGGAATTTTTGCTTTATCTAATATTTTTCCAAATGACCCAACAATTGCAACTTTAGGCGCCTCTAGAATAGTAGCCATAGTAAGTTTTGTTTTTATATTAATAGGAGTAGTCGCCTACAAACGCACTCCAGAACGCTTTGTACAGCAAGCGGGAACTATTTTGTACCTGCTTACAATCTTACTGTTTGGATGGATTATAGTTAGTAGTGGCGGTATAAGTAGTCCCTTACTTATATTTTGGCTCATGATTGGGTCTTTTATTGGTCTCTTCGGGTGGGGTGGAATCTTTAGCTTATTTATTTTGGTTAATGGATTTTTAATTTGGGGAGTTATGGAGGGTAATTTATCTAGGTTAGATGTAATTAGCAGTTTTTCAATTTTAAATTTACCAATATTATTAAGCTACATGATTTGGCACGGCAACGTTGCTTTGTTTAACACTGGATCAAAAAAACGAAATAGCTTAAGTGAATCTTTAAAATCAGAATCAGAAAAGTCAAGCACAATAATACGTTCAATTAGCGATGGCGTAATTATGACAAAAGATTCTGGTCAAATTCTACTAATTAACCCCGCAGCTCAAAGAATGATAGGCTGGAGTGCAGCAGATGCGCTAGGATTACATATTAATTCCGTTCTTAAGTTTGAAGATGAAAAAGGCAATCCCATTAGTGATACAGCACATCCAGCGGTAGTATCACTAGCAAATAAAAAAACGCAAAAGAATAATCTAGTTATCATCACCAAGTCAGATAAAAGATTTAGTGCATCTTTAATGATAACTCCGCTTGATGAAGGTGGTGTTATTGTAGTCTTTAGAGATACAACAAAAGAACGCGCCGAGGAACGCGAACAAGCAGAATTCATAAGCACAGCCAGCCATGAGATGCGCACTCCAGTAGCTTCAATAGAGGGTTATTTAGGATTGGCGCTTAATCCTAAAGTATCTAAAATAGACGCCAAGGCTTATGAGTATATAAGTAAGGCACATGAATCAGCACAATATTTAGGGCGTTTATTACGTGATTTACTAGAGATTAGTAGAGCAGAAGACGGAAGGCTAAAAAACCGTATTACTGCTGTAAATGCAATTGATATCAGTCGCAAAGCTACCGAAGATCTAATTAAAGAAGCCCGCGAAAAAGGCTTAAATTTGTTATATAAACCAACCGGAGGGCGATCTAAATCTGGAGACGTAACTATATCACCAGTTTTATACGTAAGAGCAGATAAAGACCGTTTACAAGAATGTCTCTCTAATCTAATAGAAAACGCTATTAAATACACGCCCAGCGGACAAATTGCAGTTGATGTAAATGCTTCCAATGAATATGTACGTTTTAGCGTAAGCGATACAGGGATTGGAATACCACCAGAAGATATTCCGCATTTATTCCAGAAGTTCTACCGTGTAGATAACAGCGATACGCGCGAAATTAACGGTAGTGGTTTAGGGCTCTATTTAACAAGGCGAATGGTAGAGAGTATGAACGGCAGGATTGGCGCAACTAGCACGCGCAATAAGGGTAGTACGTTTTATATAGATTTACCACGCATCAGAAATGCTCAAGCTACCGCCATAATTGAAGAGGAGAACAGACGCGCAGCTGATATAGCAGAACAACTCAGAGTTATCAAAGAACAGAGTGAGGTTATAGATGACAATAACGATAATAATAGTTCAGATACTCAAGCTGCCAAATTTACAGACATAGAAATTAATAACTCAAATTCAGACATACCCCCTTTACCAAAAGTTAAGACAGTGGTATCTGAAGCAGTAAATCCAAATAATACACCCAAAAAGCCTGTAGATAATAAGGTACAGCCCCAATATCAAAAAGAGACTCAAGCAAATTCAGTTAGTAAAATGGATCCAAATACCTATCCTAGCACACCTAAAGCCGCAACCAGATCTTCGCGCATTCAAGAAATTCAACATAGGTCAAGCCAGCCAAATTATCAAATTGGAAGCTCCGCAAGAGTTCGTCCAAAACCTATACCTATACCAGAAGAGAAGCTACTTAGAAGTATAATTAACCGTCCAAATTCTCAAACAATCCAATCCACAGCAGCAGAAAAATATCCGCGCGCACCAGAGCCAATAGAGCCAATTTCTAAGCAACCGCCAGTCAATGCTCGTACAAACTTGTCACCACGCCCAAATACACCATTATCCAGCATAGAACGTAATCCAACAGAATATATATCAAGGCGGTAATTACAACATTAAATAACGATCGAATTTCTGGATTTTTTCAAAAAGCTTAAGTATAATAAGGGTAATTATGACAAAAATTTTATTAGTAGAAGATGATAAAAACTTGCGAGAAATTTATGGCGTACGCCTACTTGCCGAAGGCTACGATATTGTTTCGGCAGGGGATGGCGAAGAAGCTCTAGCAATGGCAATAAAAGAGCGTCCGTCCTTGATTGTAAGTGATGTGATGATGCCAAAGATTAGTGGTTTTGATATGCTTGATATTTTGCAATCTACTACAGAAACAAAAGATATAAAAGTCATTATGATGACAGCTCTCAGCGGAGAGGATCAGCGTCAAAGAGGCGAGCAGCTTGGGGCTGCACGTTATTTAGTAAAATCACAGGTTGGAATTGAAGATGTTGTGCGAGCCGTACATGAAGTATTAGGGGACCAGCCTCAGTCAACTCAGCCAGATTATACTGATGATAATTCAAATCAACACTCACAGGAAGAGGATAGAATATCAGAAAACGACACATATTCAGACAATACTGACAATTCTAATGATACTCAAAATTTAAGCTACGAAGAGACTGAACCATCACGTGAAACTAGTTCCAGCAGTAATGAAAATCTAGTGGATACAAATAACAGTATTGATCAGCCAAGTGGAAATCTACCAGAATATAGAAAACCAGTAAGCCAACAGCAAATTCAGCCACAGGATCAAGCCCAACAATTTCCTCAGCAGGATCCAAGATTAGAATTTGCGCCTGAACAAGGTCATCCAGTGATTCCACCCGAGGATTTAATGCGCACCCCAGCACAACAGCCAAATCACCAAAAACCAGAAAGAGCAACTGTTCCGATTGAGCCTACTGGCGTTTATTCAACTCTTGACGAGAGGCCTCCTCAATTTTCACAGCCACATCATCCAGTACAGCAGCCAGCTCACTTGCAACAAAATAACTCGCATACTCAACAGCAGCCAGTTCAACCTGTACAAATACCTAATTTAGAAAATCGATACCAGTCGGCGACGCATCCAGTTCAGTCAAACCCACAAACTCAAGTTTTAGAGAATGCACAAGCTTTTAAGCAAACTCAGCAGAACATTGCTCAACAGCAAATGCAACCAGAATATAATTACACTCCTTTGCAAAGTCCTCAGCTACAAGAACAGCCACAGGTATACCAGACACAGCAAAATATACAGCAGCCAGCAATGTCGCAGATACCTCAACCTCAAACTCAGCAGAAAACTGGCGGAGAGAGAGTGATTCAACCCCTAAACGGCGATGTACGAGAGGAAATTAATAATGTCGCCGATAGATTAGCTCAAGAGATCAATGATATTCCTCCAATCCAGCAATAATAGTTGGGGTCATACAAGGCAGACTTAACATTATATGCCCAGTTCAACAAGTCAACCAAACCGAACAGAAAAGGCTGAACGGCTAAACAAATTTTTAGCCTTCCAACTTGGAGTTTCACGGAGGCAAGCTGATAATCTAATCGCTAAACAGAAAGTATATATTAACAATCAGCCAGCCCAACTAGGTGCACGAATTGGCGAGAGCGACACTATAACTATCAATAATCACATAGTGGGCGGACGCAGTAGCTATACTTATTTAATGTTAAATAAGCCGATTAATTATGTTTGCTCTCGCAAACAACAAGGTAAAACTCCTACTATTTATTCTCTTTTACCAGATAAATTTCATAATCTAAAGCCAGTAGGTAGACTTGATGCTAATAGTTCGGGGTTACTTTTGCTCACTAATGATGGTGATTTTGCATTTCGCATGACCCATCCAAAATTTAAAAAAAACAAACAATATAATGTCACGCTAGATAAAGAACTGGCACCGCTCCATCAACAAATGATTGCTGATTTTGGTATACAATTAAATGATGGACTTAGCAAGCTTGGACTAAGCCGCCAAAGCAATCAAGATCGCCACACTTGGATCGTTACCATGAGCGAGGGTCGCAATCGACAGATCCGACGCACTTTTGCCGCTCTTGGCTATACTGTAATAAAATTACATCGTACTCATTTTGGCACATACGAACTTGGTACGCTTGGTGCGGGGGATTATATAGTAATCAACCCGTAAATATTATCTTGCCAGTTTTGATTCGATATCGCAGAGCCACCTAATTCATGGTATAATTAATGAGTTATGGCAAGTAAACTTCCTACTGTTGCGCTAATAGGGCAAGCGAATGTTGGTAAAAGTTCGCTTTTTAATCGTATGGTTAGAGCTCAACAGGCGATTGTCGCCCGCGAAGCTGGTACGACACGCGACAGTGTCATAGGGAAAGTTGAATACAAAAAACATCAATTCTGGTTAGTCGACACCGCCGGGCTAAAAGATCCTAATGATGATTTTGAAGCAACAATCCAAGATCAAATAACAGAAGCTTCTGAATCAGCAGATGTGATTTTAGTGGTTGTTGATAGTATTATGTATCCATCCGATCAAGACAAGATCGTAGCTAAAAAAGCTCTCAAAAGTAAAAAACCTGTAATTCTCGTTTTAAATAAAACCGATTTAAAGGGCAGTCTACCAGTTGATGAATTTAAACGCCTAGGAATCAAAACTGTTATCCAAACTAGCGCTGAACACAATCGAGGAATAGCTAATCTGTTAGATATAGTAACTGAAAAAATACCAGCCAAAATTGAGCGTCAACAAAATGATATTTTACGAGTAGCACTCATTGGGCGACCAAACGTAGGTAAAAGTACTCTATTTAATACTCTGGCAGGCAAGCAGCAGGCCTTAGTGGCAAACATAGCTGGAACAACTCGGGATATTAATAGGGTTCAGGTTCGATATAATCAAAATACGATTGAGCTTTTGGATACAGCCGGAATTCGCCGTCAGGGTAAGCAAGAAACTGGCATAGAAAAGTTTAGCGTTTTACGCACTCTTCAGGCAATAGAAGAGTCTGATATCTGCCTTCTATTACTTGATGTTAATGAACTTAATGTAGCACTAGATCAACGTCTGGCGGGCATAATTAATGACGCTGGAAAAGGTCTAATTATTGTAGTAAGTAAGTGGGATAGTGTTGAAGGTAAGGATGCTTTCACTCGTGACGCCTTAGCACCTAAAATTAGTTATCATCTAAAATTTGTACCGTGGGCACCTCTAATATTCACCTCATCTATAACGGGTCAAAATATTACTAAACTATTTGATTTAGTTTTAGATATCAACAAAAGGCGCAACCAAGAGACCAAAACTCGTACCCTAAATGATTTACTACAAAAAGCAGTCCAAAAGCATCCACCCGCTGGATTAAAAAATACACACCCCAAATTACGCTACATAGTTCAAACAGATACAACTCCGCCGTGGTTTGTAATTTATGGAAGTAATCTTAAATTCATCCACTGGAGTTATAAACGCTATTTAGAAAGTCTTATCCGTGATACATACAATTATAATGGTACCCCTATTAAACTTAGCTTTAGAGATGAAAAACAAATAAAATCAAACAAAAAACGTATAAGTCAAGGAAAAGAACCCGTCACAAAAGCCTACAAACAAGCTAAAAATGCCGAAAAGTTATTAAATCCAAACAATAATCGTTAATCATACTAAGTTGTAAAATGAAAATTATCTTCGCACAAGGTAATCCTGGTAACCAATACGAAAAGACTCGCCATAATATTGGCTGGATGGTTATTGATAAACTCGCAAAGCAGCTAGATGCCGATTTTATACATAAACCTAAATTCTCAGCCTCTATTGCCGAAAGTAGCTTAAATGGTGAAAAAATACTTCTAGTAAAGCCCCTTACATTCTATAACGATACTGGAGTATCAGCACGAGCACTAATTGATTTTTATAAAATAAACACAAAAGACATTCTAGTTTTACATGACGATTTAATGATAGATTTTGGTAAGTTACGCATAAGATTGAGCGGAAGAGATGCTGGCAATAATGGAGTGAAATCACTAAACGCACATCTAGGGAAAGATTTTGCGCGCCTAAGAATCGGTATTTATACTATTTTACGTAATAAGATCCACGATAAAGATTTCGTACTAAAAAAATTTACAAAAGATGAAATTCAACTCATTGAAGAGAAGATCATCCCGCAATCAATCGAAATAATTCACGACTTTATTAATGATAATTTAGAGCCGACTAGCTGGAGTGCTTTATAAAACAGGCTTGTTATTTGGCAAGCACGAATTAGGAAGTACTCTATCAAATCCTTTTGCCGACCACGCAGCAGTACCACCTGCGAGCACAAAAACATTTTCTATACCTAATTTTTTGGCAATACTAGCAGCGCGTAAACTACGCCCCGTACGTGAACACACAAAAATATAGCTATCGGTCAATTCCGTATCTTTTAATTGTGTCGCCCAGTCCTCAATATTATAATAGCTAACTTGTTTACTACCTTTAATGTGGTGGTCGACAAATTCTCTAGGTTCGCGAACATCAATTATTTTAAATTTTGGATTTGTTTTTTTAATATCTTCATATAGTTCCTCTGGAGAAATGTCATCAATTCTAGCTGGCTTATTATTGGAATTATTACCTTCAAACCCAGGAATAGGGCCAGATGATTGATTATCTATCTCTGGAAAACTAGATTCTCCTAAAATTTCAAAATATTCTTCAACATAAGGAAAGCAACTATCTGGGCAAACAAACACTACATGCTTACCGCGTAACATATCACCATTTCCACTATTTATGATATTTTCTATCATAGTACAAGCCCCAGCATAAGCAAATCCGCTACTTGGACCAACCAAAATACCCTGCCTAATCATATCTAGGCTAGATTTATAAGCATCAACTTCATCAATAGCAACTAAGTCCTCGGTTAGGATATCTTTCCAGTTAAAGTCTATTTCACGCAAATCATTAGATGTACGGACGCCAGGAACTTGATTATTAGGTACACGTACCACACCTCCAACTCTAAGTTCAGGCAAAACTTCTTTAAGATATCCAGCAGTACCTACTAACGTGCCAGTCGTTCCTAATCCAGCCACAAACATACTCAAGTTTTCACCAAGCTGATCAAAGATTTGTGGACCAGTTACATCGCGATGAGCTTGCGGATTAGCAAAATTATCATATTGTCCAGGATTACAATTTCCAGACTCATTACCAAGTCTGCGCGCAATTGAAATTGAGCTATTTGGATCATGAGCATCAGGACAAATCGGACCATCAACCAATAAAACATCTATACCAGCAAGTCTCAAAAGCTGTAATTTACCACGCGTGACAGTATTTGACTTTACAGCTTTCACGCTTTTTATTCCCAAACTTTTAGCAAAAAGCCCCATACTAAACACGGTATTTCCTGAAGACGATTCAACTACATTTTTACTAATCGCATCAACAGAATTAAGCAAATAATAAGCTGGTAGCGATTTGACATTACCAAGTGGTAGTGTATTCATAAGTTTTGCAGATATGTGAATATCATGAGATTCTAAAAAAGGATTTAACTCTGATGGCAGCTCAACCAATGGTATATATTCATCAGCTTTAGGCTTTAGGTAGTTTTTTAATCCGTCCGCACCTAAATATGCCCTATTATTTTGCATCGTCATATTTAAATTCCTTATCAATCTGATCAGTTAGATCACCAAATCGTTTTTTAACATAGTCTTGACCAACATAAATTTTATGAATTTCCCAGAGTTTTGGCAAACGATCCTGCGCAGGAATAGCTATAGATTCCAATCGTCTAGATAATTCCACAAAAACATCTTTTGAAATATTCTCTAGTTTATCAAAATCTAACGACTCACGACCTTTATCAATATTATGCAAATGTTGCGAACGATAAATTGAGCCTATAAAACGCTTACCTGCATATTTTCTAATAAACTCTTCATCGTCTTTATCATCGACTTTGTTTGCAACTACAACCACGCGATCAGCAACGCCGCCAGCCTCAGCCAAACGTAGATAATCATCTAAAACTTTAAGTCCGCGCATAGTAGGCTCAACTGCAAAAACCAACATATCAAACTGCGTATATAGCGTTGAAGCAAATGCATCAGTACCAGCAACCATATCTACAGCTACCACGCCAGAATCATTTGTATGCGAAAGAATATTCTCCAAAATAGCTAAATTATTATGATAGCAGCTCGACGCCAATCCATTTTCAGAATAAGAGCCAACCGTCGCAAGATGCAAGTTTTTACTAATTGGGCGAGTATAGTTATTAATAAACCAATTATTATCTGTAATATCAATAATTCTAGAGCCCCTTCCTGGGGGAGTAGACTTCTTAAATTCAGCATTATTTTTTATTCTAGAATTATCACCACGTAGCCAAGTACGGATTTTGTCACTAGGATACTTCTCAGAAAGAAGCAGATCTGACGAAGTTGCATTTAATCCCAAAAGCTCTGCCATATGCATATTTATATCAGCATCAATAGCTAGAACTGATTTTTTCTTACTATAATATAGACAAAAAAGACTTGATACTGTAGTCTTTCCTGCACCACCTTTACCAACAAAAGCAATTTTCATATTTGTTAATTATAGTGGCATAATTATTTTTTACAAATTAGTTGCATTTTTAATAATTTTTGCGACAAAATTGCAAAATATACTATAATAAATCAGTGAATAATGAAATAATCTTGTTTAAAAATATTTTAAAGGAAGCAAAGCTTAGTTTAACGGAACCTCGGCTTGAAGTATTTATGATTCTATTAAACGCCAAAAAGCCCTTAAGAGCTGCAGAAATATCCAAGCGCCGCAAAAAGGCTAATAGAGCAAGTATCTACCGTACTTTAAATCTTTTTAACGAACTACATATTACAAATATCATTTTACGAGGCTGGACGCCATTAGTAGAACTTTCTGATAAGTTCCAGCCCCACCATCATCATATAACATGTATGGTTTGTAAAAAGTCAGAATTAATTAACAGTCATAAAATTGAAGAAAGTCTACAGGAAATATCTAACCAAAAAGGTTACATTCTAAAACAACATACCGTAGAATTATATGGAATTTGTGCTAAATGCCAAGCCAAGACCGATTCAGCTTGATTGTAAATTCTTAGTATTTTTAGCGTGGCGCGCCTCTATAATACTGCTGCCAATTGCTAAAATAATAAATGCCAAGCCAAGACTACCAGTGATCCATTCTGGAAGTTCAACATGAAATAGTTTAAAGAGCATCATTATACCAAGTGCCACAATAGCCCAATGCGCACCATGTTCTAAATATCTATATTTACTAAGTGTACCAGAGCGCATCAGATAAATAGTTAAAGAACGAACCCAAATCGCACCTGCACTTAATCCAGACGTAATCAAAATAACGCTACTAGTAATTGCAAAAGCACCTATTACGCCATCAAAACTAAAGCTAGCATCGAGTACTTCCAAATACAAAAATGCAGCAAAAGCAGCCCAGCCAGTTTTTAATTTAATATCTTTAGATGAATGACTACCAAATAATGATCCAAATAATTCAAGCCCAATATGCAGCAAAGTACCTAAAACGCTTGATATTAAAATCATCGCTTTATATTTTTCTTCAACTGTAAAATATAAAACCACCATTACAAGAAGAATTAAACAAGCTCTAAAATTTTCAAATTTGCCAGCACGTGCCAGCCAAGGTTCAACACCGCGAACCCAATGAATTTGTTTATTGTAATCAACAAAATAGCTTAAACCTATCATTAATAGAAAGATACCGCCAAAAGCGTTAATTATAGGCGAGGCATCGTGTAAAACATGGCTATAACGTTCAGGATTGTTAAGCGCCATACTTACAACCTCACCAAGATTAAGCCCACTCGCAAACATAACTATTACAATAGGCAATAAAAATCTCACAGCAAAAACCGCTATAAAAATCCCCACAGTTAAAAATATTCTCTGCCAAATCAAACTCATAGAGGCGAGAGTACGGCTATTTACCACAGCATTATCAAAGCTAAACGTTACCTCTAGAATCAACAAAACAAAAAATAACCACAGCCCTTGCCAGCTAAGTTGCCAGAAAGTAACCCCCGCCAAAATAACGGTTAAAAATATAGAAAACCTAAAGATACCTAATAAGTTATTTTGTTTTCTTTTCACCTAGCCAGTATAACAAAATAATACACAGATACTAAATATATAATTGTTAAAAACCAAAAATATCATAAAAAGTATTGTAATAGTATAAAATATATGTTAATATTATATTTGTGCTCATTTTCGAACTACAGAAAGGAAAGCAAAATGAGTCAAGCACCTGTTAGCAATTGTGCAAGCCATGATATTCTTCCAGAGAATTCCACCCAAGCGTTGGAAATTTCTCAGTGCGCCTACGAGGCAAGTATCGCATGGGGAAATGCTAGTAATCTTCAGCCAAAACGGGAGAAAATCCCTGGCGCAGACGAAGACATTCTTGGCATTAAGTTGCCAAAAATTTCTAACATCAATGATAACATCAATGACTATGTACCGAGTAACGACGCCTCTTACTATTTGTCAGTTCCAGGTGGTAATTGTCATCAGCCTCGTATTTTCGAGTGCACAAAGAGCGAGTACACTGACGTTGATGTATGTGATGAGCTGTCAAAAAGCTATCTTATGAGTATGAGTTCAGAAAAAGCAGAGTATCTCAAGAATACTATGCAAACATTCATTAACCAACTGAGCTAGTACATGCCGTTGCACTCTTCGCGCTAACATATGCCCCGCTGTAAAATACAGCGGGGTTTTCCTTTTATTCTTAATTTTAACGCTTTATACAAATAAAAAAGCGCTAGGTAAGGGTGGGCATCACCTAGCGCCGTTTTACCCTTCAACCCACCCGCGGAGTAAATAAGCGAAGCGCTGCGACCAAAACTCCACAAAGGTGCGCGCCCGGTCATAAAGACCGATATTTGAGTACTCGCTAACTAAGCTCTTAAATGGTTAGTTAAAGGGGTTAGTATGCATGCAATGCACTTAATGTCCGAAAGCGGAGGGTAGATTACTTTGGACACATTGCACACAACCTAACAAAAAGAGTGATTTGCAATCAAATGCATATCACTGTTAAAATAGGGGGTATGAAGGTGCGTTTGACTACTTGCTTTCGCCAATTACTTACAAATATAGCATTTATATTGTATATTGTCAACACTTTTTAAATATTTCTTATGAAAATCAATAGTATATCAACAGATGATAATAAATACATAAACATTTTGACCTCTGTTAATAAACCTCCAGAAAAGCTATATTATATTGGAACATTACCACCAAAACGTCAACCCACGATAGCGATTGTCGGAACAAGAAAACCTACATCCTACGGTAAAGAGGTAGCTTATAAATTTGCTTATGATTTAGCCAAACGGGGAGTAATAATAGTAAGCGGTTTAGCTTTAGGAATAGATGCCATTAGTCATAGAGCATGCCTAGATGCAGGTGGTACAACTATAGCAGTTCTCGGTAATGGTCTACATAAAATCTACCCAAGCACGAACCGAAAATTAGGCGAGGACATTATAGATAAAGGCGGTAGCATTATATCTGAATTTCAAGAAGGAATAGAGCCTCTGCCTTTTAATTTTTTAAAGCGTAATAGAATTATAAGCGGCTTAGCAGATGCTGTAATTATTATAGAAGCAGCCAGCCGAAGTGGCACCCTTAATACGGCAACTCATGCACTAAATCAGGGTAAGGATGTGTTTGCTGTGCCTGGAAATATAACCAGTCCACTCAGTACTGGTTGTAATGCGTTACTAAAACAGGGTGCTATTCCCGCTATGTCAGTAGAAGATATTCTTGAGGTTATAAATCTGCAAAATCAAGAAAATCAAAACCCCTCACAAATATCTCTACCAGTAGGCGATACTCCACTAGAGAATGCAATAATCGAATTGTTGAACCAAGGGGTGCGTGATGGAGATGAACTTCAAAAGCAAGCAAAGGCTGAAATTAGTGATTTTAATACAGCTCTTACTATGCTAGAGATTAACGGTATAATTAAGCCTCTTGGTGCTAACAAATGGTGCTTGCGTTAAAATATAACAGCTACTTCTTAACTCGTAACTTGTGGTTACGTAATTGCATATCGAAATGTCGGCACATAACAAATAGCCATGTTGCCGCCGCAAATCCAAGTATGATTTCTATAATAACAAACCAAGAATTCTTTAAAATATAACCTTGCGCCGCCAAAATCGTAGCAAAAATTGGAAAGCTAAAAGATATCACCCGTTCACGCCGATTTATATGTTGAAAACTAAGCGGGAAAAGTACCATCAATATTACCATCCCAAAAACTATACAGCGCGAAAATACAAAATGAGCTCCATGCATAGTATCATTAGGGCAAAGCGCCACTCCAAACATGCAAATAGGCATCAATATAACCATCAGAATGGTTGCTATTTTAGCGGCAGAGCGTTGATCAATCTGCAGGCAATTATGTCTTACTGTAGCACCTATAGCCATTAGCATTAATCCAGCCATAAAAACTCCTGAATTAAAAAATATCGCTGAAATTCTATTAACACTAGCTTCACCCAAACGGCTTAAGCTCCAGCCTGTCCAGCGGGGGTCATCGGAAAGCAACATAGATAGCGCCACGCCGCAAAACAAACTCATTATATAAAGAGCGCAAAGCACCTGCAATTGATTGCGTTTATAAAACCGCAAAACTAGCTCTTTTTTCATATACAAATTATAAATCACGCCCCATAATTTGCCAATCGATCTTACTAGATTATTTGACATATTCTTTACTATGTACTAGTATATAATACGTTGTGTGATACAGATAATATAACCTGTAATCCGCATGCAAGTGTCGAGCCTAAGACACTTTAACATCTATAAATCTCTACTTATTAGAAAGCAGGTGAAAACTTTTGGATAAATTGATAGACCTATTGGATAAATTGATAGACCTATTTTGCTGTATCATCTTTATCTTAATTGCATTGGGTAGTTACTGGTATATAATGTATGCCGATCGATTCTTCTCTAACGACGACGATGATGATAGTTACTGAGAATTTTAAATTCTCACAAAACTTGATACTTCTACTTAGTAAAAGGAGGTGAAAATTTAGTGAACGCAGTACTGGCTACAATTGCGACAGTAGGACTTATTAGCTACTATGCTTATATTTGCTACCACATGTATGACTAGTTCATGACTTCATAAGTCCAATCAACTCCATCTACAAGAAGGAGGTGAGATTCAATGGAAATATTGGAAACAGTGGAAGCAGCGGTATTTGTAGTGATGGTAATAGTGTTACGTGTAGTGCTGATAATAATGGAAATAGCGTTAATTGTGATTGTGCTGACAGTAATTATTAGCATTTTAGTTGACTTTGTGACTAAGTTATATCGCTATTTTAAATACTGATTTATAATCATGTTAGTAGCCGATACTCCAGCAGCTCCATAGTTCAATCTTTCTATTTAGAAAGGAGGTGAAACCATGGCTAGTGATGAATCCTATGAGCGTCTTTTGAAAGATTTCGATGATTGGGAACGCCTTATTGATGATACACGGGATGGTATTTCCAAGATGGAACTTGATGCTTATGATTATAAGCAAAGCATTCAACCGTCCACATATAGAGTAGCTAATAAGACAAAATTATATAAGTTACTTTATAAAGATAAGGTTGCACGTAGTAAGAAGCCGCACAAATATTCTACGATTAAATTAATTGCGCGCCGGTCCTATAAAACTAATAGGTTATTAGCTCGTAGGCTGACAAGTGCAATAAAAATAGTCTTACGGAATGTGAGCATAGTACTAAAGTTGCTATGTTTAATTGGTTTCTCTCTAATGCTGACCGGTGTTTTCATTGCGTCAATCGGTCTCTTTGTTTCATTGATTGGAGTGCTTATGATAACAATTGGATCACTTCTTTCGCTGGTTGGTTTCATCATAATAGCTAGTGTGGTCATTCACGTCTGCTTAAAATGGAACGAACTATAAGGCATTAGCCAAGCGCAGAAATGTCTACCAAGAAATCAAGAAAAGGAGGTGAATGTCATAATGCTTAGCGATATTGCAATTATCCTTGCTACTCTTGTGATTTTTGCATCAATAGCAATGCTGTCATTTATTAATGTAAATGACATTAAGTAGAGATTAAAGCTGTTATTCAGCTAAGGCTCCACTTAAGGCCCCGTTTTATACGGGGCTTTTATCTTGCAAATTAATTCAATCTATGATACTTTACATACTTGTAACTTATTTATTTTTTAAGTACAGTAAAAGAGTATATGGTAAAAAATCTAGTAATTGTAGAAAGTCCAGCAAAAGCAAAGACTATTGAAAAGTATCTTGGAAAAGATTTCACCGTTCTATCTAGCGTAGGGCATATTCGTTCTATAGTTAAAAAAACTAAAGATGGCACGCCACCAATTGATGTTAATAATGATTTTAAAACCCATTACGAAGTAGATCCAGAAAAAAAGAAGGTTGTCGCAGAATTAAGAAAAGCCGCTAAAACCGCTGAGAATATTTACTTAGCAACCGACCCAGATCGCGAAGGTGAAGCAATAGCCTGGCATTTATGTGAAGTTTTAAAACTAAACCCCGCTGAGACTAAACGCATAACTTACCATGAAATTTCAAAACAAGCGGTAGAAGAAGCGCTTAAAAATGCTCACCACATAGATATGAATTTAGTAAAAGCCCAGCAAGCGCGCCAAATTTTAGATAGACTAGTTGGTTTTGAGCTTAGTCCCGTGGTTTGGCAAAAAGTTCCAGGCGGTAAAAGCGCTGGTCGCGTACAAAGCCCAGCCGTCCGTCTATTAGTTGAACGTGAACGTGAGATTGCAGATTTTAATGGCAAAAGTAAATTTAAAGTTACTGCAATATTTACACATAATGAAAATGAAATTAAAGCAGAACTTCCAAACCGTTTCGACACAGAAGAAGAAGCCAACGGATTTCTAGAGAGCTTGATCGGCGCAAAATTCACTGTAAGCGATATTAAGACCACGCCAGGCAAACGAAATCCAGCTGCACCATTTACAACCAGTACTTTACAGCAAGAAGCAAATGCAAAGTTAGGTTTTGGTAGCAAGGCAACAATGGCAGCTGCACAAAAACTCTACCAAGCTGGAAAAATTACCTACATGCGAACAGATAGTGTCAATTTAAGCGACCAAGCTATAGCAGCAACGGCAAACTTCATTAAGTCAGAATTTGGGGAAAGATATTCTAAAATCCGTAAATTTAAAACCAAGTCAAGTAACGCGCAAGAGGCACATGAAGCTATCCGACCAACTAATATTAATGAAGTAAAAGGCTCCTCAAACGATTACGATCAAAAATTATATGACCTAATACGTAAACGAACGATAGCAAGCCAAATGGCTCCTGCCGAGTTAGAAAAAACCACAGTAACTATACAAGTATCTAATAAAAGTAACTTTCATTTTGAAGCCAAAGGTGAAGTGATTCTATTTGACGGATTCTTGAGGGTTTATAATAATCAAAAAGATAGCGAAATCCTACCTAATATAAAATCTGGCGACGAACTAATCCTTGATCAAGCAACCGCCAAACAAACCTTTGATAGACCGCCAGCACGCTACACCGAAGGGTCGCTTGTTAAAAAACTCGAAGATTTAGGCATCGGAAGACCATCAACCTATGCCACAATTATAGATACAGTACAAACTCGTGGATATGTTAAAAAGGGCGAAAGTGAAGGCTCTGAAAGAGACGCGGTAGTGCTTTCACTAGAAAATGACAAAATCACTAAAAATATAATTCAAGAAAAAACTGGAGCCGACAAAGGAAAACTTGTACCCACTCCAAGCGGTGAATTGATTGCTGATTTTCTAACCGAACACTTTTCGCAAATTGTAGATTATGATTTTACTGCCAACGTAGAGGAAGAGTTTGATGCAATCGCAAGCGATAAGTTAGCTCGTAATGCTATGTTGCGTAATTTTTATACGCCATTTCATAAATTAATTGAACAATCTAGCAATATTGATCGCACAAAAGTCGGAGCACAGCGTGAAGTTGGTATTGATCCTAAATCTGGCAAGCCAATTCTAGCACGGTTTGGCCGATTCGGACCAATGCTTCAACTCGGTTCTACCGACTCAAACGACAAGCCTCTTTTTGCGCCTATGCCAAAAAACGCAAAAATCGAAACAGTAACTCTTGAGCAAGCTCTTAAAATGTTTGAACTACCAAGGCTAGTTGGTCAAACCGAAGACGGGCAAGACATTAAAGCTAATATTGGTAGATTTGGTCCATACATCCAAATCGGTAAACTATTTGTTAGTATCAAACCCGAAGACCCCCACACAATAACGCTTGAAAAAGCCCGTGAACTCTATGCTGATAAATTAGAAGCTGAAAAGGCTAAAAATATTGCTGATTTGGGTGATGGCATTAAAGTCTTGAATGGGCGGTATGGGCCATATATTACAAACGGCACTAAAAATGTAAAAATTCCTAAAGATATTGATCCTAAAAACATCGACCGCATAAAGGCTGATGAGATGCTAGCGGAAGCTCCAATACCAAAGAGAAGAGGCCGCGCTAAAAAAACGAAATAAAAGTCTTAAAATTGCCTTAAAATAGCTATATATTTATACACTAAAGATAAAAATATACAAGCATAAGCATATAATATTAATTTATAAAAAGTCTTATAACATTGTTTACAAAAATCGTAAAAAACATGCTATAATAATATAAATTATGATATATGTTTGACATAGAGTATACTATATTGTATAATTGCGTAATTAAAATATATCAGGATAAGTGACATTTTTAACATTTTAATCTGTGTTAGGCAGAGAGGACACTCATGAGCGAAGCTCCAAAAAAAGAACAAATAATTGATATAAAAGCTTCTGTTAAAGCAATTATTGAATCAATCGACCAAGAGCGCGAACGCGAAATTATTAAACGCCGCTTTGGACTGTATGAGCGTAAAGAAACTCTTGAACAAATAGGGGAGTTACTGGGTATTACTCGCGAGCGCGTACGACAATTAGAAAAGGCTATTTTAATACGTATCAAAATGGTAGCCGAGCGCGGTGAATTGCCTGATGTAACATCTTGTGAAAAAGTTATTATACGGACTTTAAGCGATATGGGTAGGGTTGCAAAATTACATGAACTAACCGATAAACTATTAGGCAAAAAAAGCAACTCTCGCGAACGAGCACATATCGCATTTATAGCCGAGCTTTCACCAAATTTAACTGTTATTAATGAAACTGATAACTACGAAAACGGCGTAGCAATTGCTGAATACGGCGACGAAAAGAAAATTAAAAAACAAATTGAAGAAATCATCAAAACAATTAAAACTAATAAAAAACCTCTCACTATTGAAGAGCTTCACGAAAAACTTAACTACGAACATCCAAATCACGTACAAGCTTTAGCCCAAATTTCTAAACACTTGGCTCATTTAAAAGATGTTTGGGGACTAGCAAAATGGCCAACAGTTAATCCAAAAAATATACGTGATAAAATTTTTGTAATCTTAAGCGAATCTGGCAAACCCTTACATTTCAGCGAAATAGCTGAGGCGATCAGAGAAAGTGATTTTAACCGCAAAGACGTAACAAAGCAAGCAATTCATAATGAGCTTATTAAAGATAAGCGGTTTATATTGATTGGGCGCGGAATTTACGCACTTGATTCTTGGGGTTACAGTAAGGGTACAGTTACAGACGCAATTAAAGAGGTTTTAGAAAAAGCTGGTGAGCCATTGCATCGCGAAGAAATTGTAAGACGAGTATTGGAAAGTCGCCAAGTTAAAGAAACTACAATTTTGCTAAATTTACAAAGTAAACCCCAATTTAAGCGTGTTGCTAAAGCAACTTATGCGCTCGTAGATGATGTTAAAAAATAATAGTCTAGCATTAGCTTTTAGCGACTATTTATAAGTGATATTATAGAAGGGTAGTATGTCATTTTTTATTGATTTCATACAATTAGTGCTATCTCCCTGGGTTTGGGTGCCTGTTTGTATTATTTTAGGATTTATGACATGGCAAAATAATCGTCGCGTAAAAGAGGTCCTTTCAGTTGACAGTACTTTATTGGTATTAGAAATACCAAAAACTAATGACAAATCAGAACTAGCAGCCGAGCAGTTATTCGCCAGTCTCCATGGTATTTTGCGTGATTCAAATGAATTACGTAAAAGTGGCGGCGTACAAGAACATTTAAGTTTCGAGATTGCATCTGTACGTGGTCAAATCAGATTTTATGTTTGGATGCCAAAAACCTTGCAAAGCTTTGTAGAGGGGCAAATTTACGCCCAGTATCCAAGTGTCCAAATCCATGAAGCAAGCGAAGACTACGTAGCGAATGAGCGTACTCACAAAGTTATCCATACAGCAGAAATCACCGTGACAGACAGCCAATATCTGCCGATTAAAACATTTCAGAATTTTGAGGTTGATCCGTTAGCTGGAATAACTGGAACATTAGCAAAATTAGAAGATACCGATGAAGAAATCTGGGTACAGGTCCTAACACGTCCAGTCGCCGATTCTTGGCACAAAGAAAGTTATAACTGGATTGAAAAAGTTAAAAATGGCGGTGGTTTTAGCTTGCTAGATGGTGGTGGTTTTAAGTGGTTAGCTACAATTTTTGAGGCATTATGGAAAGTCCCAGAGCCAGGCGAGGGTGGCTCTGTAAAGGAATTATCTGAGCGCGATAAGTCTCGTATTGCCGAAGCAGAAAAGAAGGCAGCCAAATTAGGTTATCAAATAAAAATTAGGCTAGCATATTTAGGCGACAGCCAATCAAACGCCCGCCTGCGAATGCAAGCTATAGTCGGAACTTTTAAGCAATTTAATAGCACAAATTTAAATGGATTTACGGTAACAAATTCTTCATTTGACAAAGAATCAATTAATGCATACCGCAGCCGTTTATTTACAGATGATGGATTTATCTTAAATATAGAAGAGCTTGCCTCTGTATTCCATCTGCCACACACAAATGTGGAGACTCCAAACATAGTCTGGGCAAGCACTAAAACAGCCGAACCTCCAGCCAAACTTCCAGTCATTACTGGGGATCGGGCTAACGATGAAAATATTTCCGCTTTTGGGCTCACAAATTTTCGCGGTATTAATCATCAGTTTGGAATGTTACGATATGATCGTTCACGCCATGTTTATATTATAGGTCAAACTGGAGCTGGTAAATCTGGTTTACTTGAGTTGTTTGCATTGAGTGATATTTTCCATAATCAGGGCTATGCAATTATCGATCCACATGGTGATTTCGCTATAAACAATATGAAATTCATTCCACCAAGCCGGCTTAAAGATGTGGTTTATTTTAATCCAGCCGACACGGCTTATCCAGTCGGTTTTAATCCCCTAGAAGTAACTGATCCGAACATGAAGAGCAACATCTCATCTGAGGTTATTGGCGTGCTTAAGCGTATGTTTGGCGAAAGTTGGGGTCCACGCCTAGAATACATCTTACGCTACACAATCCTAGCATTATTAGATAGACCAGAACCTACTATGCTCGACATTGCGCGCATGCTGACGGATAAAAAATTCCGTAAAGAAACCCTAGAGTATTGTAAAGATACTGTAGTTTTACAATTCTGGAAACAAGAATTTGGACAATGGGGGGATAAACAAGTCAACGAAGCCATTGCTCCTGTTTTAAATAAAGTTGGCGCCTTTACAGCCAATCCAGTCATTCGCAATATCATAGGTCAACCTAAATCAACATTTAATATTCGTAAAATCATGGATGAAGGCAAAATTTTGGTGGTTAATCTTTCAAAGGGGTTAATTGGTGAAGATAACGCTGGTATTTTAGGTAGTTTTTTAGTTACAAAGATTCAGCTAGCTGCCATGAGTCGATCAGATATCCCAGATGTTAAAGATCGTCGTCCATTCTATTTGTATGTAGATGAATTCCAAAATTTTGCTACAGACTCCTTTGCAACAATTTTATCTGAAGCGCGTAAATATGGGTTAAATTTAACTGTTGCAAATCAGTATATATCACAAATGACCGAAACCGTACGGGGTGCTGTTTTTGGAAATGTTGGTACAATGATTTCATTTCGTGTCTCAGCAGAAGATGCACAGATTTTAGCCCAGCAGTTTGAACCGCAGTTTGAACCTGGCGATTTACTCCAAATGCATAACCGCCATTTTATTATAAATATGGTTATAAAAGGCGAAAAAGCACCAGCATTTAGCGCCACGACCCTTAATCTGCCACCAGCTGGAGTTGATAATTCCGAGGCAATTATAGCTAATTCACGCCAATTTTACGCACGTAATCGCCAGGATGTAGAAGAAGCTATAGATAAAATAATTCAACCGCCAGAAACTCTTAAAAAACCCGCCAAAACACCATCACCTAAGACCCAGCAATCTACTCATCCTAGAAAAATGCCTGTTATACCAACAGCTACACCAAACAGACCAAGAATAGTCCGTGAGGAAAGTCCTGCATCTAATAATAATACTAAAAAAGCACCAGATATAAAAAATGACGGCCAACTACATCCTATTCGCCAAATAAAAACTCCCCCTAAAAAACCACCTGTAAGTAAAGACGGGGTTCAAATAATCCAAAAGAAAGATGAGGTTATCCTAAATCTCCGCGGAATTGATTCTAGTACAGCTAAGGCTAATTCTACTTCCGCTAATGCTAAAAATTCAGTAGAATCACAAAATACATCAAATTCAAATAAATCCCAAGAAACTACTATAAAAAATAAACAACCTCAAGACACAAAAGATAGCAATTTAGTCAAAGAGCCTAATACGGCAGCGCCAAAAAAGCGTCGCAGACGCCGAAAGCGTAAACCAAATCAGCCAAATACAACAGCTGAATCTTCTTCATCCAAAGAACAAAAAACTTCGTCTGATTAATAACAGATACGAACTTCTTGAAGGTAAATTCTACAATGATTTATTGTTGACATACCCTATATATTGCGTATAAAGTATAAACATAGGCACTACATATAGTGTTACAAATAATATAGCAACATAAATCGGTATCTAAAACAAGTTATTTCGGCAAATAGCCGAAACTGTTTTTCTGGCCGTAAAAATGGACTCAGGAGGGGGCAAATGCAAAAAACCATAAAAAAACGCGATGGTCGAAGGGTGAAATTTAACTCCGAAAAAATCACCAAAGCGATTGAAAAAGCTGGATTAGCAACAGACGAGCTAAATCACGAAGAAGCCGAAAAGTTAACACAAAAGGTTTTGGCAAAACTAGAACAACGTAAGGCTAAAACCGTACCGAGTGTTGAAGATATCCAAGACATCGTCGAAGATGCATTGATTGACTCCAAATACAAGAAAACCGCCAAAGCTTACATTATCTACCGTGACCAGCACAAGAAAATTCGCGAAATTACTTCGACAGCGCACGTTGATTTGATTGATAAATATCTAGGCAATCTCGACTGGAAAGTCAACGAAAACTCCAATATGGGTTATAGTTTACAGGGCTTGAATAATTACGTATCGACCGAAGTTACCAAAACCTACTGGTTGGATAAAATTTACACTCCAGAGATTGGTCAGGCGCACAAAGAGGGTGATTTGCATATTCACGACCTCAATTTGCTGAGCGTTTACTGTGTTGGTTGGGATTTGACTGACTTGTTGCAAGAAGGTTTCACGGGTGTTGCCGGCAAGGTGGCGTCTAAGCCAGCCAAACATTTCCGTTCGGCGCTGGGCCAGGTAGTGAACTTTTTCTACACATTACAGGGCGAAGCAGCTGGTGCGCAGGCATTTTCAGATTTTGACACGCTCTTAGCGCCGTTTATCCGCCATGATAACCTCGATTACGATGAAGTAAAGCAAGCATTGCAAGAATTTGTCTTTAACGTCAATGTGCCGACGCGTGTTGGTTTCCAAACACCGTTTACCAATATCACACTTGATTTGGAATGCCCGAAGCACATGGCTGATAACCCAGTAATCATCGGCGGTGAAATGCAGGACACTACCTACGGCGAATACCAGGAAGAGATGAATATGCTCAATAAAGCACTGCTGGAGGTGTTGTCTGAGGGTGATGCTAACGGCCGAGTCTTTACCTTCCCGATTCCAACGGTTAATATCACCAAAGATTTCAACTGGGATAATCCAGTGATCGAAAGTCTATGGGAAGCCAGTGCTAAATACGGCATTCCATACTTCTCAAACTTCATCAATTCTGATATGGATCCAGAGGATGCCCGCTCAATGTGCTGTCGCCTGCGCATCGATAATCGCCAGCTGGAATACCGCGGTGGTGGACTATTTGGTTCAAACCCAATGACTGGTTCGGTTGGTGTGGTAACAATTAACTTGCCGCGCCTGGCGCTAAAGTCCAAGAACGAGAAAGAATTCTTTAAAGGCTTGGCAGGGCTGATGGATATGGCAAAGGATAGCCTGGAAACTAAGCGTAAAGTACTGGAGCGATTAACCGAGGCAAACCTTTACCCATACACCAAGTTTTACCTACGCAACATTAAGCAGCGTTTTGACCAATACTGGAAGAATCACTTCTCAACCATCGGTTTGATTGGTACTAACGAAGCGGCGTTGAACTTATTGGGCGTTGACATAGGCACGGAAAAGGGCAAAACTTTTGCTGAAAAAATCCTTGATTTCATGCGCGACCGACTGGTTGAGTATCAGAAAGAGACTGGCAATAATTACAATTTGGAAGCGACGCCAGCTGAAGGCACGACCTACCGTTTGGCGCAGATTGACAAAGCTAGTTTCCCTGACCGAGCACACTTTGCCAATGGTTTGGGCGCGGCGGTTAAACATCCATTCTATACCAATTCCAGCCACTTGCCAGTCAACTATACTGATGACTTGTTTGAGCTGATGGATTTGCAGGATAACTTACAGACTAAATACACGGGCGGCACAGTGATTCACTTCTTCCTGGGCGAGCGCATGGATGATCCACAGACGCTGAAGAAACTGGTCAAAACGATTTGTGAAAATTACAAATTGCCATACTTTACCTTTACACCAAGCTTTTCAATTTGTGCTAACCACGGCTATATCGTCGGCGAGCACCCAGCTTGCCCGAATTGCGGCGAAGCGACTGAAGTTTACTCACGGGTGGTTGGTTTCTTGCGCCCAGTTTCTCAGTGGAACAAGGGTAAACAAGCTGAATTTGATATGAGGGAGCATTATGACGATGCCGCCGAGCATGAGCGAGTCAACGCCGTCGCTGTCCCAGCTTAAGGTGGCGATCGGTGGGATTCAGAAGCTGTCGCTGGTGGACTATCCAGGGCACGTGGCGGCAGCGCTGTTCCTCTCGGGTTGCAATATGCGCTGCGGCTATTGCCACAATCCTGAGCTGGTACTGCCCGAGCGGTTAGCGCCGAGCATCCCGGTCGAGGAGGCGATGATTTTCTTGAAATCGCGTATTGGTCGGCTAGACGGCGTGGTGATTTCTGGCGGCGAGCCGACGGTTAACGAAGATTTGCCGGTGCTGTGCCGGATGATCAAGAGCCTCGGCTTTGATGTCAAGCTAGATACTAACGGCACGCATCCTGACATGGTGCGGGGCATGATTGAGGAGGGGACGATTGATTTCATCGCCATGGACGTTAAAGGCCCATTAGAAAAATACGTGGAGATTGCGGCCCGGCCGATTGATCTGGGGGCAATCAAAGAGAACGTGCGGTTGATGATTGATTCGGGAATTGGTCATGAGTTTCGAACGACCATCGTCCGCGAGCAGCTGGAGGTAGCGGATTTTGAAAAGATTGGCGAGTTGGTCAAAGGCGCCAAGCGATTTGCCTTGCAGCATTTTCGCACCGGTACAACCATTAGCCCGAAATTTGCCAATTACCACACCTTTACTGACGAAGAATTTAGAGTTGCCAAAAAAATAATGGAAAGGTATGTCGAGGAATGCGTGATTCACTAACTGTCGAAATTGTGCGGGTGCGCCAGGAAAATCCTGAGGTGACGACGCTGTATTTTGCGCGGCCGTTTGACTTTATGGCCGGGCAATACATCACGGTGTTCATTGAAGGCAGTCAGGTGCGCGAAGGTAAGGCCTATAGTATTTCTTCGCGCCCGCACGAGGAATTGATGTCAATTACCATCAAGGATGTTGGCGGCGAGTTTTCGAGTTATCTTTGCTCGCGGCAGGTCGGCGACAAGTTGCGAATTAGTCCGGCGTATGGCGATTTTAATCCGCAAACTGAGCGACCGCTGGTTGGCATCGCAGCGGGGTGCGGGCTGAGTCCGATTTGGAGCATTTTGGCGGATGCCAAGCAGCCGACTTTTCTCTATTTGAGTCAAAAATCGCCAGAATATATGGTGTTCTCGGAGGAGTTGGCGGCCTCAAATATTACAGTCAAAAAGTTTAGCACCCGCCAGCAGGTTGAGGGAATAGACGGCTGGCATAATGGACGGTTTGAGGTGGCGAAGATTGTCGCTGAAACGCCGGACGACGCGCACTTTTTAGTCTGCGGCAGCCTGCCGTTTGTGCGCGATGTTTGGCAGAAGCTAACCGCCGCTAGCGTCGATGAATCACATATTTCAACGGAGACATTTTTTGAACGATGATTAAAAATCTTGAATTAAAAGTTATAAATGGAGAAAAAGTTTCAGCTGCTTGCACTGGTCAGTTAGGTCAGGCTGCTTGTGCAACTTGTATAGCGGCACCAGATTGCCCAATTCTAAGACTAAAAAAAGCCCAGGCCGAGCAAATACCAGCGCCAAATCGTAAAAGCTACCTTGATGATTTGATATCTGATGATAATACTATTATAGCGGCTGGTTATAAAAAGAAACTTCAGCCAAAAGTCTTACCGATCATAGCAGAAAACCATGAAAAAAAGCCAAAGCCAAAGCCAAAGCCGAAAAAAATCAAAACTCCAGAGAAATTACCAACAACAAAAGCATCACAAAAATCTATTCTAATGCTTGCAATAGAGGCACTAGAAGGGATTGCTCGCCAATCTATTCGCTAATGCTTTATTAATAATTAGTGCTATACTGTTATTATGAAAACAAAAGCAAAACCATTATTTGGTAAAATTTGGATAATAGGTACGTTGCTATTTATGTCGATGATTAGCTGGATGCTTTACGATATTCTACAGCGCGAAGGAGCAATAGGTCGATATGATGATGTTATAGTAATGGGTACTAATGCTGGATTTAAGCCATTTGAATATAAAAACGGCAATGAAATAGTTGGCTTTGATGTGGATATAGCCAAAGAAATAGCCAAAAAGACAAATAAAACCTTAAAAATTGAAGATATGTCATTTGATGGACTTTTACCTGCCCTTAATTCTGGACAAGTAGATATGGTAATCGCCGGTATGTCTGTTACACCAGAACGCGAAAAGAATGCTCTTTTTTCAAAATCCTACTATTCAGCAGCTCAACGAATGATAATAAAAAAAGGCAGCAGTATTAAAAATAAATACCAGCTAGAAGGTAAAAAGATAGGGGTTCAGCTCGGCACAACAGGCGATACACTAGCATCAAAAATTAAAGGTGCTCATATTGCCCAATTTCCAACTGCACCAAGCGTTCTTACAGAGCTTAACGCTGGCGGTGTAGATGTTGCAATTTTAGATAACGCACCAGCAGAGCAATACACGACTGGTTTTAAGGAACTAATAGTTCTACCTGGCAGTTTAAGTAATGAAGATTACGCCATTGCCATAAAACTAGGAAACAACAAATTATTAGAGCAGATAAATCAAGTTATAGATGAAATGAAACAAGATGGTCGCTACAAAAAATTAATTAAAAAATATTTTGGCAATGATACAATATCGTTACAAGGGGAAGAAAAGTGAATTTCTGGGAAGTTATTTTTGGCGACGGGCGAGGCTTATACTTATGGTATGGGTTACAGGTTACATTAGTTTTAACAGTTTTTTCGCTGATACTTGGTGTAATTATCGGTATAATAATAGCCTTAATGCGAACCTCAAACTTTCGCCCGTTTAACCATTTCAAAAATACAAAGTTTGATAAATTAAGTAAATTTAATCCACTAGCATCTCTTGGAAAGATCTATGTAGACATCATACGCGGCACCCCGCTTTTAGTCCAGCTATTAATTATGTATTACGTAGTATTTGGGTCTTATAATTTCATGCCAAAAATATTTGTGGCGGCAATTGCTTTTGGAATAAACGCAGGCGCCTATATAGGTGAAATCATACGTGGTGGCATAGAGAGTATAGATAATGGTCAAATGGAGGCAGCGCGTTCATTAGGTTTAAGTAGCTGGCAGGCTATGCGGCTAGTGATATTGCCGCAAGCGCTTAAGAATTCTTTACCTTCCTTAATTAGTGAATTTATAGCCCTACTAAAGGAGACTTCAATTGTTGGATGGATAGGATTAAACGATATTATGCGTGGCGCCGATAATATTCGCTTTCAAACTGCCACGGCATTTGAGTCATTATTTGCAGCGGCCTTAATTTACCTCGCCCTTACAGCTATATTCACAAGGGTAGCAACCCGAGTAGAAAGGAAACTAAAAGAAGATGATAATTAGCGTAAAAAATTTAAAAAAATACTTTGGAAAAAATCACGTTTTGCGCGACATTAATGTTGATATAGAACAAGGTGAAGTAGTTGTAGTCGTGGGATCCAGTGGATCTGGTAAATCAACTTTTTTAAGATGTTTAAACCTACTAGAAGAACCTACGAGTGGAAAAATTATAATTGATGGAATTGATATAACTAATTCAAAAGTTAATCTAAATAAATTACGTACAGATGTTGGGATGGTATTTCAATCGTTTAATCTTTTCCCAAACATGAGCGTCATTGAAAATATTAAACTTTCACCTAAGAAAGTACTTAAAATATCTGATAAAGAAGCCACAAAAGATGCCAAAAAACTATTATCTGATGTTGGATTGATTGATAAATTAAATGCCTCACCAAATAGCCTTTCTGGCGGACAGAAGCAACGCGTGGCAATTGCACGAGCTCTCGCTATGAAGCCAAAAATCATGCTTTTTGATGAGCCAACTAGCGCGCTTGATCCAGAAATGATAGGAGAGGTACTGGAAGTTATCAAGTCAGTCGCTGCCAAGGGTATGACTATGATAATAGTTACTCACGAAATGAAATTTGCCCGTGAAGTCGCTACTCGCATATTATTTTTACATAAAGGTGAGATTATTGAGGATGGTACGCCAAGTCAAGTTATGGATCATCCAAAGACGGAAAGAGCTCGACAATTCTTCAGTAAAAGCAAATAAGATTTTTGCAAAATTTAATACAGTCTTATATAATCATAAACATAATGTTAGTGAATCGTAGAGTAATTATATTTTTTGTATTAGCTTTTTTAGTATTGGGTGGATTTTGGACCATAACATATCATCAAAGCCAAAGTAATAAAGATAGTGATATGCCTTATGAATCATCTAACCAAAACGATGCCTTAAAATTTAGCGAAGAATACCATTTAGTAGAAAAGAATAACCGTTTTAAATATTCCACAGCAAGTCAGATTTTAGATATTTTTGATAAGGGTAGCGGTATAGTTTTCCTAGGATTCCCAAGTTGCCCTTGGTGCCAGCAAATTGCGCCTATACTCAATAAAGCAGCAAAAGAATCTCGCACTCCAGCAATATATTATCTAAATATACGTGACTTACGCCAAAGTAATGATAAAAACTATGAAGAACTTGTTAATAGATTACGCCCATATTTAAGAACTAATGAATCTGGAGAGCCAAAAATATACGTCCCAGATATAACCGCAGTACATCAAGGCAAAATTGTAGGCAGATTCAAACAAGAACAAGCTGGTAAGGATGAAGAAATCTCCAGCCCTGAAGAATTCTGGAACGGGGGAGATGGCAACCGCAGAGACAGGGCTATTCAACAGCTTAAGAAAATTATGAATTTATCAAAGATACCAGAAAATCCAGATAAATCACTAAGTAGTCCAGGTACAGAATTAATAGACGTGAGAACACCTCAAGAGTTTTCTGAAAATCACATCAAAGGTGCAAAAAATATAACATTAGATGATGATTTTATTCAAAATGTTATTAAAGATAGATCTATTAACAAGTCCACACCGATATATCTGTATTGCCGCAGTGGAAATCGTTCTTACCAAGCAGCACGTCAGCTGATAGATGCAGGATATATAAATATCTATGATCTTGGCGGAATTAATGACGCTAAACAATTACTTAACAGATAATTAAATCACATACCATACCCAACGCTAAATATTGCTCTATATTGCTTTACTAAATTTAATAGATTATCGCTTTAATAAATTTATTTATACCAATTAAAAAATTAAGAACAAAAATAGAACTTAATTTATAATTAGTATACATCGTTGGCTTTTAGACTCTAAATTTACATACACTTATTAGAATTAATGCAAAGGATTATGATTAGTTTAGTTTATAAAATCACTAGATATTCCATTTATAAATTATAGTCATTTTAAGGTTTTGGAGCTTTTCAATACATAGCCCACGCAAGGGGACTAAATTTTATATCTTATAACTTGTTGAGAGTCTTGGGAATTTTTATTTCAATATTTAATAATTTAATATTACAAAAGGGTATGAGTAGTCATTTTCTAAATATAGTTTTAACGTCGCACAATATAGATTTTACGATATTAATAACTTATTAATATCTTGATTCATTATATATCGTAATATGATGCGTAATTCTAATATATAATGAATATTTTACTAAAATAGGAGAATATACCTAAATTATTCATCAATTTATTGACCATATTATAATTTATAATTTATAATTTATAATTTATAATTTAATTTATAGTTAATCATTTATTTTACAAGAACAGCCGACCAGCTATTCCCGAAGATATTTTATATACATATCTCTTACAAGTCTCAGTGGTTTACTTATATAATTAATATTAATTTATTTGACTTTTATAATATTTTGTTTATAAATATATATTTTATAAGTTTTCCACAGATTTTAGCTCTAATTATTTGACTTTTTATATATTTCATATCATTACTACCCTCTACTCTATCTTATGTATCATATTATTTGACTTTTTATATAATATATATAATTATATGTTTTTTATAATAACCTTAACTAACTACTAATAAAAGAACAAAAATAGAACATAGAGTAGAGGGGTATGCATGCCCCTCTCTAAAATATTAAAAACCTATAAAAAAGAAGCCTCTTACTCCTCTACTCTCTATAGAATGCTTTTCCTTTTACACGAATATCAACATATTTTGGCAATCTACCGCCTCGCGCAAAATACTCTATTACTCGCTGCATATCTTCCACTTGACCGCCTGGAAGACGATCTATAGATAATATAAATGGGTATGGTATATCATTAATTAAAACTTCAACTTGCCGAGATGTACCAGCTGGTATCGTAATCTTATTAACTGACATACCACGCGATTGCATAACCCCGATTGAACGTCCCACAAAGCTTAAAAAGCGCGCACTAGCGATGGCGGTGCCTGGAGTATAGCGAACACCACTATTATCTACAATAGTGACCTTTGGATTCTCATAAATATTCTTCGTGAATGAAACACCATTAGCGTCAACAAAATACTTAACAGAATCAACCTGCCATAAAACTACAGGTTTACGAAAGTTCACGGTAAAGCGAGTTTTTGTAAAACCAGCTGAATCGCCTTTTGATACTGAGCTAATCTCTGGATGTAATTTTACAATATATTCATTTAGGGAATTATGATTAAGATTGAATCTTAATCGTTCGGTTGGATTGTTAGTTAAATACTTTTGAATAGACTTACTATAAACATCAAGACTATCCTGAGATATAACAGCCGCAGTATTAGATTCAATAACTACACTAGCTATAAACTGCCACAAAAACACAGCAAGCCCTATACAAGCAATGATAAGTCCAGTAAAAATCCAGGCAAGTCTTTTGCGTACATGCTCTAGATGGTGCATTTTTTCACGAGGGGTAGCAGTTTTAATGGCGCTTCTATCAGAGTTATTAAGACGATACATCGTAGTACCTGCCATAGTGCGTCCACTTCTGAAAGCTGAGTTATTGTTATAACGTTGAGTGCCGCTATTACCAACATTACGCCTCCGCGGAGGCAAAGCCTTTTTAGACTCTTGTTTTCCTTTAGAGAACAACCCCATAATACTTATGATTGTATCAGGTTTTTACAATTCAAGCGATAGCTTATACAGCTTTTTTAATCAGTTTAGCAGTTTCTTTGGCAGCATCTGGCTTGGCAAATTGATTAATTTTTTGGCTAAGATTCTTCTTTAAGTCTTCATTATTCAAAATAGCATCAATTTTCTCAAGCAATAGATTTTCATCATCTTTAAATTTTTCTTCATCGGCAATTAAAACAGCTCCAGCATCTGCATAAACTTTTGCATTTTTAAGCTGATGCCCCGCCGTTAAACGCCCATTTGGGACTAGTATTGACGGAGCTCCAACTGCCGCTAATTCCAAAATTGAAGTAGCACCAGCGCGTGCAATAACTATATCTGCCGAGCCTAAAAGTTGAGCCATCCCAGACGATATGAAATTAACCAATTTAAAGTCAGCATCATCACCACCAGTTCTATGGCGAACATCATTATACTGCCCTACCCCAGTAATTAGTAAGATAGAAGCACGCTCTTTGAGCTCTTTTCTAAGCCTTAAAATAGCATCGTTTATACGTTTAGCACCCAAACCGCCGCCAGTTACGACAATTAATGGCTTACTGGGATTAAACCCATATTTACGCTTTATAGCTTCCTTCCTCCCCTCTTCAAGTAAAGTAAAATCACCCAAAACAGGGATACCTACATAATAACTCTTAGTTTTATCATAGGGGTAGTATTCTAAAGGAGCACCAGTCGCTATAAATTTAGCCTTAGATGCTAATAGACGATTTGTTAAGCCTGGATGAGCATCACTATCATGGATAATATATGGAATCTTCAAGAAGCGTGCAGCCCAACCTACAGGTAAGCAAACATATCCTCCCTTTAAGAAAATCACATCTGGACGCCAAAAAATCAGTTTAATAATCGACTGGATCAGTCCGAGAAGAACCTTACAAACATCAAATATATTAGGGAAAACTACTGAAGGAATCAGTAAATGCTGCCATAAAGTTAAATGATGATAGCGTCTCAATTTCCCTGCCATAATTACACTAACAGGAATTGATGAATCATATTTAGCCATAATACCTTTAGCTTGTGGTGCAAATTTTTTATCACACCAAAAACGCACTTCACTCACATCACCACTTTTTTTAAGCTCACTTATTACTGCGGCGACCGGCGTAACGTGTCCGCCCGATCCGCCTCCGACTGCTAAGACTCTCATCTTTTACCTCCTTAATTTCCGACTTATGAACAGTGTATTGTGAAATCTGGAAAACAAAACCAAGTGCAGCTGCTATAAATAGCATACTAGTACCACCAAAGCTTAAGAACGGTAATGTAATTCCAGTTAATGGAATCAGCCCGATCATTGCAGCAATATTGATAATAACATGCGATGAAATCCACCCAAAAACACCAGCCGCTAAAAAGCGATAGCTTGGATTCTGCGAACGATCGACTATAAAAAGTATACGTCTAAGTAGCGCATAGAACAAGAAGAGTATCACAACCAAACCCACAAATCCGAACGTCTCGCCTAAAATAGCAAAAACGGAGTCGTTAATCGCTTCTGGTAAATACCCCGCCGCCTGAACACTATTACCTATTCCTACGCCAAATAAACCGCCAGATCCAATCGCAATTTTTGCATGTGTAATATGGTAAGAACTTGAATCACTAGTAGATGTTTCGTCTCCATGTAAAAAGGTAGCAAGACGGTCAAGACGATGTGGTGCAACCATAATCATTAATACACCAACTGCCAGCAAAATAAGCAATATTTTAACACCAATTCTAGTATCAATCCCCGAAATAATTCCCATAGCTACCATAATCATAGCTAGCGCAACACCAGTTCCTAAATCTCTTTGTAAAAAAATCACCAAAAAACTACAAATAGCCAATAAACCTATCAAAGGCAAAATCGTTTTATCAATATTATTCACCAAGCCTTTTTTGTAACGGTAAGCTAAGAATCCAGCCGTAAAAATCAACACACCAAACTTAAGTAATTCAGCGGGCTGGAAAGTACCTATACCAGGCAAAACAAACCAACGGCAAGCCCCTAATGCGCATTGGGTTACTTGTTCTACGTGTAGTAAATTACCCAATAAATATAGCAATATTCCAGAGATAATTCCAGCTGATAAGACCCAGTTTTTATAGCGTAATATAGTATCCACCTTCAAAAACGCCGCACCAAAAAATGCAGCCACAGCAATAAAAACACCTAAAGATTGCTTAATAATAAAATGTGAATCACTAAAATTACCCTCGCCAACTTCATTAAGAACATTGGCTCGCTGTGGACCAATCGCAAAAATTATAACCAGTCCAATCATAACTAAAAGTGCCGTATAAACGATTATACTATAGTCTGGCTTATGTCGACGCGCGCCCTTTTCCCTACTTTCAGCAGCAAAACGTCGTACTCGATGCACGGCTTTAGACATTTGGAATATGACCTCCCGCCAAAGCCAAATAAATACCTATGAATCCAACTACACACGAAATAACCCAAAAGCGCATTGTTATCTTAGTTTCTGGCCACCCTTTTGCCTCTAAATGATGATGAATTGGTGCGGAAAGAAAGACTTTCCTATTAAATATTTTTTTACTTAAAATCTGAATTAAACTAGACCCAGCTTCAATTACAAAAATCATACCGATCACAGGAAGCAAGAATAAAGTATTAGTTAGCATTGCAACTACGCCCAAACTTACACCAAATGCAAAACTACCAACATCTCCCATAAAGAATCGTGCTGGATAAATATTAAACCAAACATAGCTAAGTAATACGCCAACTACCGTAAAACAAAATGCCGATAATCCAAGGTGCCCCTGTAGAAGGGCAATTATACCAAAGGATCCAAAACTAATCGAAAGTAAACCGCCAGCAAGCCCATCTAACCCATCGCTAATATTAACAGCATTGCCAGTTGCTACAACTGCAAAGCCGAATAGCGGCACCATCATCCATCCAAGCGCCAAATCGCCCAAGAACGGTATATGTACAGATGAGTATCCTAACTTCGCAAAAAAATACCAGCCAAGAACTAGCCCTATTACGCTAATCATTAAGAATTTGACACTACTGCGCAAACCTGCCACGCCATGCCCATCACTTCGTAAGTTAATGATATCATCGATCAATCCAACTACAGCGCCGCCAAGCAGTCCAGCCAGTGGTAATAAAGTTTGCCCACGATCAAAATTAGAAAAAAAAGTAACCGCAGCTATAGAAATTACACCAATAGCACCAGCCATAGTTGGAATATTACGCTTAAATTTAGCGGAGTGTAAGCGTAAAAACACTTTTAATTTTTCACCTGTTGTACTCTCTTCGCGTTGTTTTTTCCAGAATTTATATCTATACGCTAAAAATGTATATACAGGTGTGAGCATCATAGATAATATAAACGCCGCCACACTTAATACCAAAATTTGTGTAATTTCATTTGTAATAACTTCTGGTTTCATTGTTACTTCCTTGGTTGCAGTTGATAATATTCTATAAGCCAGTTAGATAGCTCTGTAAAAATCGGCATTGCATGTTTATTGCCTTCAAGATTCATATTTTTACCCGATACTTGTACCATTATAACGTATTTTGTATCACTATCGGTACCTCCAAATCCTAAATATGTACCAATTGTCTGGCTATCTATATACTGTCCACTTGCACCAATAGTTTGAGATGTTCCAGTTTTGCCACCGATATAGTAGCCAGGAGTATCATCTTTTGTATATTGAGTCCGAGCATTATGGATCATTTCACGCGTCTGAGCCGAAGCTGATTGGCTAATCACATTAGACTTTACGTTTTTAGAATTATCTAACTTTATACCATCTCTTCCGTATGTTCCAGCTACAACTGTTGGCTGATAATACGTGCCGCCATTAATAATCGCTGAAAATCCAGCAGCAACTTGTATCATAGTAACATCAAGCCCCTGGCCAAATGACATATTAGAGTAACGCACTGCATTGCCTTGGTTATTTTTGTCACTAGGAGAGACTACAGTCCCCTTACTCTCGCCTGCCACTTCTATACCAGTAAGTTCGCCTAAGCCAAAGCGATTATGAAAATAATCATATAGCGTGTCTCTCGCTTGTCGGTTAATATTATGTCCATCACCAAGCCGCTGTGCAATTGTTACCATTCCTGTATTAAGAGAATTATTAAGCGCCGTTTGCATGGATATTGTTCCAGTTAGTCCTTTCAATGCATTAGAAATCGTACGGTCTTCAACCTTAATTCTATCTGTATTATAATAGGTTGACTGAGCATCTATCACTTTTTTATCAATTCCAGTGGCGATCGTAAATGTCTTCAATACAGATCCTGGCTCATAGGGTAACATTGTAACGCCATTTACAAATGCTGCAGGATTTTGCACTTTAGTAAATTCGGCTGGATTATAAGTCGGCAAATTAGCCATCGCAAGCACATGTCCATTCTTAGGATTCATAACCAAAACGCTACCATTTGAAGCGCCCGTTCTGCGCAGTCCTTCGCTTAATACTTCTTCTGCTTTTGATTGAATATTTCTATCAAGAGTTAAAACAATTGAATCACCATGTACTGGATTTTGCCGTATATTTTCATTCCCGATAGATAATGGGACATTAGCCACATCAGTAACAGATTTAAGCAAACCATCTTTACCGCGCAAACGAGAATCTAGCATTTCTTCTATGCCGTATTGCCCCTTATTTTCATTATTAACAAAACCTAAGGTCTGTGCTGCAAGTGAACCTTCTGGATACGTTCGGCGTGAATTTTTTTGAAAACCAACGCCTTTAAATTTCTTATTTTTAATAAGTTCCGCCTGGCGCAAACTAATTCCACGTGCCAACACTTTATATTGCGATTTTTTGTCCTTCAAAAGTTCTTGAATATCGCCCTTTACTATTTCGCCCCCCGCTATAGAGCGAATAGTTTCTTCAATCTCACGCGGCTTATTAACTACAGTAGGATCCGCAAAGACAGTATAAACCTGTTGATTCATCACCAATTCAACTGGATTATTACCATCCATAGCATAAATACGCCCGCGCTCAGCGGGTATAATATGTGATTTAACCTGCTCTTGACGCGCAAGTTTTTTGTAGTAATCGTGCCTAATTATCTGCAAATAAAAAAGCCGCATCACAATTAAAACCATCGTACATAAAAGTACGAACAGTAAAAACTGCGAACGACTCATTTGTTTAAAATTTATTCCAATCATTGTACGTGTTCAACACTACTTGGAGCTGACATAGCTTTAGCAACATTGCTATTCTTAACAGATTCAAGTGAACTTAGGCGGGCATTTTCAACCTCTAGGTCGGCTTTTTTTGTTGAAAGTTCAGAAATCTTTTTATCAAAATCACTAGCTGCGTAATCATAATTAGCTGAACCAGCTGCCTGTGCTAAGTATACCAGACCCATAACTAAAATCATAAGAGCAACTATAATAGTGTGCATAACTGGACCAAGCTTAACGCGAGAAATAAACCTGGTTGTATTCTGATTTCGTCCCCAGCTTTGTTGCCGCCGAGTCACATAATAAGTTCTTTGGTATGACATTTTATCTCTTTTGGTTTTAGTTTATATTTGTATTTTGCATGTAAAGAGCAGCGTATTATCTACACTACTCTTTACATAAATTAAGTAAGGCTATTACTTTACGTGTACAGCTACGATTTCTTCTGCTGATACATTTTGTACTTTGATTTGGATTGGCATATAACCTTTTCCTTTCTATTTTTATTTTTTCAATGCGCCGCGCAGTTTAGCACTACGTGAACGCGGATTATAAGCGTCGTAAGTTGCGCCATCGAGAGGTTTCTTATTTAAAAGCTCAAGTTCAGCTTCAAAACTTAATCCTGAATTATCTTTGAAAAACCTCTTAACCAGTCTATCTTCAAGACTATGAAAACTTATAACCCCCACTCTACCACTACTATTTAGAAGCTGTAGTAAAAGCGGTAATAAGCTCTCTATCTGTGCGAGCTCCTGATTTACTTCGATCCGCAATGCTTGAAAGGTACGTGTAGCGGGGTGGATTTTTTGCCAGCCACCGCGGTGTATTTCGACAATCATTTCAGCAAGTTCACTAGTTTTAGTAAACGGTCTTCTCTTGTATATTTCGTCCGCAATTCGTTTTGCAAAACTCAACCTCTCTTCTCCATACCTTACAAGTATTTCGATTAGTTTTTGCTTTGGATATGAATTAACGATATCTGCAGCAGAAAACTTCTGGCGCTGATCCATACGCATATCTAGCGGGCCATCATACATAAAAGAAAACCCTCTATCGCCGTTGTCGAGCTGTGGTGATGACACCCCCAAATCAACCATAATTACATCAAACTTCTCCCCTACAGAAACAAGTTGCTTCGCCGCTGATACAAAATCAGCATTAATAAGCGTCGCGCCTAAAGCGGAAAATCGCCCGAGTTCGGCAATCGCATTCTCATCACGATCAACCAAAACAGCGCTACTGTAGGATTGAGTTTTATTTAGAAAAGCTTCAGCATGACCGCCATACCCCGCAGTTAAATCAAGATATCTTTCTTTAGGCTGTGGTTTAAGTAGATCAAGCGATGCGCTTAACAATACAGGAACATGTAAATCATACTGTTTAGTATGAAGTTGTGGTGGATGTTCTTTAATACTCATTCCTCTAGTATAAACTAGAGGTCTCGAGATCACCAAACTGACAGCATAGCTTATGTTTGTTTTTGTAAGTTTTTTGTTTTATAAAGTCGTTTCTTCTAATTAGTGTGATCGGCTTGCGATCGGTACATGAAGAAAATTTGAGAGACTTATGTGTGTGAGGTGGAGTTTTGGGAGGTGTGTTTTAAGAAAGGTACATCGGTTTTTAAATCGAGTTCGAATTTCTCGTTGCCACACTGCCAGATTGGCTATCTCGAGGGTTTTCAACTTGTTAAAGATCTTTATAAATAACCAAATCAGGCTTTTTCAAGCCGCCAATATTTGCCCGCTCTAGTTGCAATGACATCACGCTCAATTCCAGCATAATCCAATAGATACTGCCCTATTGTAACGCGCCCTTGCTTCTGGTCAAGCTCATCGGCTGTTTTACCGCGCCTAAACTTCACGTTTAGGTCGGCAACTTGCTCATCAAGGATACTTCCTTGTAAAGCTGGCTCTACTTCATTATCCCAAATTTCTTGCGAGTAGATATGGAGATAATTTCCAAAGCCCTTAGTTATGACTATACCGCTAGAAAATTCCTGGCGTAACTCGGACGGGATAGTCAATCGCCTCTTCTCGTCTAGCTTACGCTCAAAATAATCTATTGATACTGCCATGCCTTTCCTCGGCTATTTATTTAGTGGTCTTGTTTATTTTTATTCTATTTGTTTGCCACTGACCTTATAATACCACCCACAATTACCCACTACAACCCCCTTTTTTCCACTTTTTAACTACTTATTCCATCCTAAATTAACGTTATCCACAGTTTCTGTGGATAAATAAAAAGCTACGCCATATATAGCGTAGCTCTATTATCTAAAAACCCTATTTTTTAAAAGTTATCCACAGTCAAAATACTCTAAATTCTTGCGAAATTCTAGCGCGCAAAAAGCACAGATACACCACTACTCGCTCTTATTTTCTCTTATATATTTTATTGCTTTAGCAAAGCCTTTGGCGCTTGGTCTAAGTTCTCTTTTAAGAGTATTATAGTCCACACTTGCCAATCCAAATCGTGGCCATTTTCCATAAGCCCATTCAAAGTTATCTATTAAGCTCCAGTGTAGGTATCCTAATAACTTTGCATCTTTATTTATTGCATTTTGCATGGCGTTTATGGTTTTTAAAATCCATTGCTGGCGCAGCTCATCATCGCGGTCTGCTATTCCATTTTCTGTAATCATTATAGGTAATTTATATTTATTCCATAACCTAATTAAAGCAAATTCTAAGTTCTCTGGTGAGACATCCCATCCTAAATCAGATAATTCTTTCTCTGGATTATGAACACGGTAACCATAAACTCGATCACTAAAGTAATAATTAATACCCAAAAAGTCACAATGCCTTGCAACTTTTTGCAAAAAATAATCGTCTTTAAACCATTGCATTAAAGCGGCAAATTTACGTGAGAGCCAAGCATCATCGCCAGCATAAACATAGGATGAATTATGCGCTACCGATACGCGGGCACGGCGTTGTATTTGTTTTATAACTTGGCGTGATTTTTTATGAGCATAAGCCAGATTGTTTAAAACTAGCCAAAAATCAAGCTTGCTAGTTGCATTTGGCGGCCAGTTACCTTCAAGATAACTCTCGTTTGCATATACAGAAGGCTCATTAATGGTAATTATATATCGCAAATGTGCGCCCATTTCTGACATTACTTTTTCCACAAAGCGAACAAAATATTCTACATTACTGCGTTTAGTAAAACCACCCTTTTTAGCAAACCAAACTGGTAAAGTAAAGTGAAACATGGTTGCTATAGGCTCTATTCCCCGGCTTTTTAGATTTTTTATATATTTCTTATAATAATCAATTGCAGCAGCATTCCACGCACCCTCTTCTGGTTCTATCCTAGACCATTCTATACTAAAACGAAAAGCATTCATATTTAGCTCTTCTAATAAGGCGAAGTCCTCGTCATGGCGGTTGTAATGGTCTGATGCCTGCCCAGATATGTAATTATCTGGATTTTTTGCTTCTGCTTCTATTTCGTCCCATTTTGGTAATGAATTGTAACGATGCGGTGCCTGGGTTGCTAAAACTTTAGCGTTTTCTAGCTCCCACACTGACCACTGATTATAATTACCACCCTCAACTTGATGTGCACTAACAGCCGCACCCCAAAAGAAGCTTTTAGGGAACGTTGATTTCTTATTCTTTTGCATATTACTTTTATTATATACTACTCTACTCCATTGCGCGGACTTTTGTTTCAATGAAGGCGATTTCTTTTTCGTTCAAGCCGTATTTTTTGTAAAGTTGCTGGTCGATCTCGGCGATTGATTTACTCCAATCAATGTCAGACCGCGGAGTGAAGTTTTGGAGAGGGACATAACGCCAAGTATCCTTTTTATTACTTTGCGTAGTCTTCAAAGTGCCCAGCATTGTGCGCGCAAATTTGCTTTTAATATATTTCATCAAATTTTCCGCCTCTTCGCGCGTTTCAAACGCACCAAAACTAATAAATGTTTGCGTATACCCGACAAGGGGTTCCCCGACAAGGGGTTCCCCGACAAGGGGTGTCGATAAAACTTCACCGATAGCGCCACTTCCGTTGCTTCCAGGTAGCATAACTTTGAATTTTTGAAGATTTGGGTGTTCTTCTATATATTCTGGAGCGATATAGCGCCATTTTCGCTTATTTTTAATGACGCCAATTATTTTTAGATCATTATCATTTTTCCGATTTTCAGAAAAAACTTCTTCTAGCTGTCCAAAAATTGAACTCGTCAAACGTTTTTCTCGACCGTCAGAACCAACAATTTTTCTTCCTTCTGGGTGCTTTAAGTATAAAACATCCAAATTAAATTTTTCTTGAACAAAGTAAATTTCATCAATTGAACTAAACCCTTTATCATTCACTACTTTTCGTAAAATCGAATTCAGCTCTTCGAAATGTGTAAATGTACCAATTTTGCCAAAAACTTTAGTTGTATCACGATAGGTAATAGCCACACCGCCTTTAATATCGGTACCTTCGAAAACTTTTTGCGAGTTTTGTTCATAAAACGCAACCTTTAAATGCTCGTCACTAAGCATTTTAGCATTCCATTTTTTAGGTGTCTTACCGGCATTAAATAAGAAACGCGCTGGCGTAATAAAGCAAACCTTGTCCGCGATTTTATAAGCATTATCCATAAAATAGTTATAAATTGGCTTATCGCTGGTGTCTTTAGTTTCCTCCTGATACGGTGGATTCCCAATAACTACATCAAATTTCATATTTCCTGTTGTCCCTTCCTTAAAATCTAGCGTTAAATCTTTGAGTTTCAAATTGTCATGGCTGATATTATCAAAGCCCCGGTAGATATAGTTCTTGGCAATGTCGTGAATAATCTGCGTCGGCGCAAAACCATAAAGCTGGCGCTCAAAAATATGCTTGAGGCGAGCATTTTCATCTGGTATTTGCAACTTTAGTCCACGGTAAAGCCGCTTGGCAATCTCCGTTAAATACAAACCACTTTTTACATATAAATCCACAAAAGTCAGGTTTGGATTTTCAAAAATACCAGGGTTTTCTTTTTCAAGAATATTTAACATTTGGTTAACAACTTTGCGCGGCGTAAAAATCTGGTTACTTTTCTGTGGCGGGATGTAAGTAAAGATATCTTCATGTGCGATTGTCCGCAGGTAATCTTGCAGTTCGCTGCGTTTCTTTTCAAATTCTTGAATTGCCGCATTAAAAACGTATTTTTCAAAAAAGCCATCAAAGTGCTTAATTTCACCGTTTTCCTCAAAATCACCACCGTCGCGCAACAGTCGAAAATCATCTTTTGTAAATGGTTCATAGCTGCCGCTTTTTTGCGTTTCAGTGAATAATTCTTCAAAGTCAGCGTCGCTAACAGCGTTTTCAATATTATCAATCGTCAAGTTTGCCGGATCGCTAGCCGCCATAACAAAGCTGGGAATAGCGCGCGAAAAGGTTTTTAATTTACTTTTGATTATATCCATGTCCGTTTTTTCTTCATTTTGAAATTCTTTTTCTTCGCGTTCATCCACCATGTCGCGCGGCATGTCCTCCTCGATTAGCGTAGCGATTGCATCAGCCATTCGCCTTTGGTCAGATGTAGTTTGCTGGCTATCGACAAAATCCTCGGCAATTAATTTGATTTTTTCTTGGTGTTTCTTTTTTAATTGCTCTACTTCAGACTTGGAGGGGCTATATGTTTCGATATATTTTGCATAAATTGGTTCGGTAATCTTTTGTTGAATTTCGCTGGTAATATTATTAGTAAAGCCTGGTTCTGGCGCACCGTCTGCCAAATTATCATCAATGATATTCTGAATTTCATTACCATAAACTTTCTCACCAAAAACAACATTACGGTTAGCGGTGATTCGCTTTTGCTTACGTTCGCGCCTGTCTGTATTATCTGACAGCTCGTCTTTGTTGCTCGTAGTAACTTTACCTTGTTCGTTAGTATCTGCTAGTTTATTAATTCGCTTGCGGATTTCGCTCGGGATATTATAAACGTTATTAATATTTTTGAATAATAAATTGGTAATAAAGCGGTGCTCGACAACTTCGCGCGCCATAATAGCCTTTGGAAAGGTTAGCACTTGAGTAGCGTCCAGTTCAATCATTTTACCACCTTCATCCTCAGATAGAACCGGAAAATAGTTCAGTAGTTCGGCGATATTATCGAAGCGTTCCTCTTCTGTGATATGCCCTGTTGCGCCAGTATGTAGTAAAGAATTAGCGAAATGGTCGTATACTTCAAGCACGCGATTTGGCGAAAAATCAAACACATAAGCAGATTTTTTACGGAAATAATGACCGTTCTTTTCAAATACATACGGATTCTGCGCCCGAAAGATTGCTTGCATATATAAAGATTCAGCCTTAATGTCGGATAACATCAATACTGCCGACCATTCTTTTACGGTTACGCCAGTCGTCAGTTGCCCTACCGATAAGGTGATGGTTTTATCGTGATGTTTTATGGCGCTACGGACGCGGTCAAGCGCTTTTTCGTTTTGGGCTGTATTTTTTACTTCTTCATCAAACCCGTTGTCGTCGCTAAAAGGTTTGCCGTCGCCCGCTGCTAAAATAATTTTATAGTTGCCATTACCAAAGACTGGATGATCTTTTAAAAGTTTGTACATAGCTTTAGCCGATGCCACGCGATTACCAACCAGCCAAAAGGTATGTTTTAATTCGGCGCGGAGCTCTGGCGTGGAAAATGGATATTTCTCATTAGTAGTTAATGTGTCTAAGAAGCGCTTGATGTCTGCCTCGTATATAAATTTACCACCGGCGACTGTCGCAAAGGTTGAGTTCAAGTCAAAAGCATAGCTTGTGTCTTTATCGTCGATTTTTACGCCTTGGTTAATTTTATCAGCAATCATATCAGAGATTTTATAAGTGAAAAGCCGCATGTCAGGCATATCGGTATGATCTCCTGATTCGCCTGTTTTTAACTCTGATTGTTTGGCTTTTTGCTCATCGATGTAGGTCCAGTTAAAAATCTGCTCATGGGTAAATTTATCATTCCTTAAAGCGCGGAAAGGCGTACCAGATAAGTGCAGGGTAAATCGACGTTTAATATTTCTAAACGCCTCTTCGGTACGCCCAGTATCAATGCCTTCATGCGCTTCGTCAATAACCAACAAATCCCATTGCAAATCTGCTACCCATTTGAGTTTTTCATATCCGCCGCCAAATACTTTTGCGCTTTTAAGGTCTTGCAAACTTAAGAATGTGAATTGCTTTTTATAGACATCGGTCATTTGCAAGTAATCTTCGCGCGTCAATGTTGGCAGATTTTTCAGCGAATCGGCTGTGGAGATAAAATAATAGCCGTCAATAAATTTTTTATAGTCGTCAAACCAAGAATTGGCAATCGCTGGACGGTTGGTTACGATGAGAATATTTTTTGCTTCAAAGCGTCTAGCAAAATCATAGGTTGTTAATGTTTTACCAAAGCGCGGCTTGGCATTCCAAAGAAATTCAGCCTCTTCATTTGGGTTGTTAAAGTCGATCGTCTGATGGCGCTTAGCATATTCAAGTGTCTTCTCGACCGCCGCATTCTGTTCATGGCGCAAAGTATATTTGTATTTTTGCCCGTGCTGGATAATACCAAAATCACGCCTCCTAAAAGAATCAAACAGCTCTTTTGATTTCTCTGGCGTGCCGTTAAAATAAAACCACTCTTTACCTCGGCCTTCGTCCTTTCTGATGCCATTTTTTACCAGATATTTATGCAGTTTATGGTCATCAAAAAAATCAAATTTTTCAACTGGTTCGAATATCGCTGGGGCGCTCCATAGTTTTTTATATTCCTCGTGCAGACCTGGAGTACGCACTTGTTCGCGAATGCGTTTATCAACATCTTCCCGTTCTGTGTAGCCAATCTTTTGCCAGCCGTCATTGTCTGGCCGATTCGGCAAGGTATATGAATAGATTTGTGGGTATACTTGCTTGAAAGTTTTAATTTGTTTTTTATCATTCATCTTTTCCGTCTCCTAAAATAATCCTATCTGCACTTTGTTTTGCTTGTGTTTTGGCTTTTTAATGGTTAGGCTGGGGCGTTGTTTTTTAGGCGGCGGAGATTTAAGCTGCTGAATAGCCTGTTTTAATTTAAGAGCATTGGCAGTTGTGGTGTTTTCAAAGGTGTGTTCGATTTCTTTCAGAGTGTGTTTAGAAATAGTAAAAGTTTTTGCCTCAAAATCTGGGGTAAAATCAAAAAATATAATCTTTGACGGGTCGCTTAGCGTATTCCCAACAATAATATTTTCCTCAATGATTGTATTTAACGCCGATAAAAAGTCTGCTGAATTCTTATAATCACTAACAAAATCAAAAACCACATTTTGCATGCGGCGGCGCGCTTCGCTTACATTATCTTGCTGGATATCTATAGCGTAGATATTAGATACCGCCCAAAGAATATATAGTTCAAAATCGGTAATACTGGCTTTGGCTAGTGATGGATTCTTACGTAATTTTTTAGGTATTGATGTTAATTTACGGCGTAAAATCTCAACCAAGAAATTACCGTTGCCGCAAGTTGGTTCAAATATCTTTTTATCTACCGCCGAGATATCCGGCTCGCACAAATCGCACATCTGTTTGACGATATTTTCAGGCGTAAATACTTCGCCGAATTCTTTGACGCGGTGCTTTGATTTGATAAGCTTTTGTGCAGCATTAGAGCCTCCTGATCTTTTATTTTCAGGAGGCTCTATATCAGAAGATTTAGAGCATAAAGAAACTACAGCTTCTGGCTTCTGGCTTCTGGCTTCTGGCTTCTGGCTTCTGGCTTCTGGCTTCTGGCTTCTGGCTTCT
>ERZ773035.145-NODE-145-length-59358-cov-17.189855_pt1 | contig 59358 bp, 52 predicted proteins | sample MGYA00511487_ERZ773035 | MGnify/ENA primary metagenome ERZ773035 (study PRJEB29015, sample SAMEA2737985) | human oral metagenome | biome: human oral; feature: human-associated habitat; material: dental | place: China | collected 2024 ... | reverse complement strand
GCCGGCGTAGAAAAAGAGTTCGGTATCCACCTGCGCCGTGGCTCTGAGATTCGCCTGCACCATCTGAAACGTCTGCGCCGACGTTTGAAACGCATCCAAAGAGAACAAAACATCATCTTCGTTTACGGGAGCGGAAAACGAAAGACCGTACTTCAGCGTACCATGGAGACACTGGACTCTTACATCAGCCGTCTGAAGGACTACACAAAGAAGCTGCACATCTGTGGGGATCGCAACAGCTTTTCCAAGACAGATTATGAAGCAACCTTCATGCGGATGAAAGAAGATGCAATGAAGAACGGGCAGTTAAAGCCGGCATATAATCTGCAATATGGCGTGGAGGCATCCTTTATCGTATGGGCAGGTGTTTACCCGAACCCGACAGATACACGGACACTCATCCCGTTTTTGGAGGATTTTCATGCACACATCGGAAAAAGGAGCCGGAACCTCGTCGCTGATGCAGGATATGAGAGTGAGGAGAACTACCTGTATTTGAGGGAAAAGGGACAGGCCTCCTACATCAAGCCGAACAACTACGAAGTGAGCAAGAAGCGCAAATGGAAGCAGGACATCGGGCGGCGGGAGAACATGAACTACCTTGCGGCGGAGGATGTCTACCAGTGCGCCGAGGGGCGGCGACTCGTTGTGACGGGGACGCGCAGAACAAAGAGTGCGCGCGGGTATGTGAGCGAAAAGACCATCTACACGTGTACAGACTGCAACGGCTGCGAAAGAAAGAAGCAGTGCATCCATGGCAACCACAGCAAGATACCAATGGAGGAACGAACCAAGAGATTGGAGGTTGCCAAGGTCTTTCAACGAGAGCGTGCAAAGAACCTTGCACGGATCAAGAGCACGGAAGGAATCGTCCTGCGGATGAACCGCAGCATCCAGGCAGAGGGTGTCTTTGCACAGATCAAGGGAGCCTTTGGATTTCGCCGCTTTCTTACGAGGGGGCGTGCGAATGTCTTGGGTGAGACCATTCTGCTGGCACTGGCACACAACGTCTTCAAACTGCACCAAAAGATACAGGGCGGCACGTTGGAGCGGCATCTGATACCATTGAGAGAAGCGGCATAAGAAGACGTCGGAAATAAACCAATAAGGGCACACGAATAAGGGCGAGCATTGCAATCGTCCTTATTCGTGTGCCCTATTTCTGTAGAGGTGCAAGTTTTCGTTACCGTTGTTTCGCCGATCTGCCCCGATACGAAAAGATGGACTGTTGCACAAAGATAAATTTACCTTCGTGCAACAGTCCCGTTTCCTACTCTTTGCCATCACTGCCAAGAGAAGCGATGCGCACAGCGAGAACGCAATGCAGTTCACGCCCCTCTGCACGCAATGTGAAGTCGCCGAACTGCACCGCCCGCTCCCCTTCCTCCAATGCATGCAAAAAGGAAAGTACTTGAAAATATCCACCGTGAAAAGCGACTTCAAACGACTGTACGTACAGTCCATCCGACTCGGCTGCCGGCCGCGGCGTGACCGCTGCAATGCGAACGCCCGCCTCGCGTGCCGCGTACTCAATCCCGCGGAGAAACCGCCCTTGGTCATGATGCTCCGGCAATGCCTGTAAGAGCCGCTCCTGTCGCCGGCGCAGTTCCTCCTCCCGGTCCGGATGCGCCAAGGCTGTACGCTGATATATTTCAAGCTGCGCCTGCACAGCGCGCGCCGTCTCTACATGCGCACGTGCCGCACTGCGCTCCGCCTCCAAAAACGGCGCAAGTACAAGGACATAGCACAGCACCAATATCCCTGCCCAGAGGAGTGCGAACTGCACCTGCTCCCGCTCCGAAAATCGCCTCATACTCCATCCCTACCATGCCGTGCGTATCGAAAAACGAATATGCTCCGGTGCCCCCTGTTCCCCGCGTTCCTGTACCGCGGTATCGAGCGTCACCCCACCGGAGAAAAAATCATCCTCTTCGAGCTGTCCCATCATGGCAGAGAATGCTTCGTAGTGAACGGCTTCTCCCTCAATGAGGACAGCGGAATCCTCTGCCTTTACTCCAGTGATGCGCACACCGTCAATACACATGCAGCCGAGATGGACAAGGAGCGCACGCCAAGGATGCGAGGCACGCGAAAAATCCGTCAGCACATGTATGCGCTGTGCAATCTCCATTTGGAGTGCAGCGCTGCGCTGCATGCTGCGGCGGTCGCTCTCATGTGCCGAGAGTGCTGTCTCCATGCGCACAGCTTCCTGCCTCACCCACAGACAGGCACCTGCATGCGCAGCACTTCCCACAAGGAACAACACCGTCGCACAGAGTGCAATGGCTGCAGCGGCATGGCACCGCAGCCATGCAAAGGAATCTGCATCGCGTTTTACATAAAGGTGTGTCGGCGTTGCTGCGTGAAAAAGCAGCCCCGCATAAACAGCAGGCTGCATCAGCTCATCTGGAATCTGCTCGCCGCTCTCCCATGAGAGCGGCGGCTCCTCGGCAAGCGCCAAAAGAGACGCGTGCGCACCACCGCCGGGAGGGCAGACCGTCAAACGGCGCAGCCGCAGTCCAGTGGCACCAAAGGCCGCAAACAGCGCTTTTATATCCGGCTCTGCACACAAGGCAAACCAATAGCGGCAGGCATCCTCCTCCGATGGACTGACGCAGATGATCTGTGCATCCTCCGGCAGAGCACCGCCATCCGTACTGGCACGCAGCGACCAGAGCAGCGCCTCACGCAGTTCTGTGCCAGAGAGGGCAAGGGGCAGTTCCCATACACGAACGATCACCGTCTCCGGAGGAAGCGCCAGACAGAGCGCATACCTCGTCCACCCTGCCCTTTTAAGTTCCTCGTGGACAATGCCCATAAGGAGCATCGCCCCCTGCTCTATCGTCCATGATTGCTGCACCGTACGTACCTCTGTCACTGTCCAAGCGCCAGAGGCCAGATCCGGCGCGCACAGATGGACAAGAATAAGACCTCTGTGCGGCGTGGGATAAATCCCAACCACATCACGCACCTGCTGCCTAAAACCAACACCGCCAAACATAACGATGACCTTTCTCCTCCATCTCCATCCATGCGCGAACCATCTTTCCCCGTTCCCACTGCTCTCCATCCTCCACGGGAGATTCCTCTGCATCAACAGCCACAGCGATGAGATGGAGCTGTCCCTTGGCCGGTGTCCGTGCAGCAACGTACAGCTCAATATGTGCTGCCATGGGAACCTCTCCCACAGAGAACACTTTCTGCTCTCCCTCGGGCGGCATTCCTCCATAGGCGTTTGAGGAGCGCTCCAGTTCCGCCGCAGCCGTCTCTATCCCGCTCTCTGCCGCAAGGCGCAGCTGCATCTCACGCGTATGCTCTGCCGCGAGCACCCCGCCGCTGCGCATAAATCTGGCTGCTGCAAGCCCGAGCAGGAGAATCACCAAGAGGATGCAAAGCCCTCCAAGAGATATAAAGCCACGCTGCCCCATCTGTCGCCTGCAAATTTTACTGCACATGGGCATCCTCCCGGAGATAGATACATGTCGTCTGTGTATGGATATGCCCTGTCACAAGACTCTCTCCTGTCAGCACGATACGATAAAGGCGCGGAGCTTCCTCTTTGATCTCAAAGTGCGAGATACGAATACCCGCTCCCGTAAAGGCACCCGTAAGCGGAAACTGTCCGTGACTGAGCACCAGCTGCCCATCGCCCAGGCGGTAGCGCTCCACTGCGGCACCCATTCCATGCCGCAGTTCATAGTCCCCCTGCCCCCTCTGCCGGATGCTGTCCGCACTGAGTGCGGACTCTACCACACGGGCAAAGACCACCTGTATTTCCTGGTGCAGCTCCGCATCCGCAAGCGTCCGCTGATAGCTGCGCCAGCTCCAAATAAGAGCAAATGCAAGGAAAGTCAGTAAAAGAACGAAAATCGGCAAAGCGACGGCGAACTCCATCAACATCGCCCCCGATTCACTCATCTGCCTGCTAGGAGCCTCCCGCCAACGTTTCATGTCGTCTCATCCTCCGTTGGAACGAAATCGTATCCCTGCCTCCCAGAAATGTCCATGAAACATGCACCGTGACATCGTGAAAGTCTCCCTGCTGCCGAGCCTCTGCTGTGACGGTATACACAGTAGTGTCGCGCGTCCACTCCTCCTCTTTTGGCAGAGACATCTTCCCCTCATGGTCAAGCTGCGCCTCGAGCGTGGATAGACATTCCCGTGCGGCGTAAACAGCACCATCCCGTGCGGCAGACTGCTGCGCAAGGACAGCCCCACGCGCAAATATGACAAGTGCCGCAGCCGCTGCAAGAGCAATCATCCCGAGCACCACACTCTCGATGAGCAGATACCCCGCCTCGCGCTGCCCGCAGTGCGGCTTCACGGTGTCCCTCGCTGCAAACGGATGCGTGCCGCACCGTCGATGACAACGCGAAGTCCCTCTGCCTCATACCCCTCGGCATAGACGCAAATTGTCATATTGCTGCTCTTGTCCCACGCAATTCCCCCATTCCAGTCAAAAGCCGCCGGACGATCCGTATGCCCCTCACGACGCATGCGCACAAGCGGCAGTGCGTGGTATGTGCGCACCCGCCCCTTGACCGGCCGACGGATTTCATATCCGTCCGTATACACATAGAGTGCAGGGGCGCGTTCGCCCCCTCTCATGGGGCCAAGAATATAGAGCGGCCGCGCCGTCGTCCGGCTGACCGCCTGTATGCGGCGCAGCTCACCAATGAGCCGCATCGCCTCATACTCCACGGCTGCCCGCCGATAAAACGCAAGTCCAGATGGTAAAATAACCGCAGCCAAAACGGAAATGAGCAGGAGCACGACAAGAATCTCTACGAGCATACTCCCCCCTTCATCTGAGCACCACATCACATAAGGCCCTCATAAAAGTTCCACAGCTGCACGCCGTAGAGAAAGCCCAAATAGCCGCCCAACGCCATGAATGGCCCGAACGGGATCAAATCGCGTCGTCTGCGCCATCCCATAAGCAGTAAAAAAGCGGCTACTGCACCGCCGAGCAAAAACGCTACCCAGAGTGCAACCGCCGTTCCCTCCCAACCGAGCCATAGCCCGAGGGCAAGCGCAAATTTAACATCACCACCACCGATGCCGCCGCGTGAAATGATGTGCAGCGCATAGAAAAAGCCTCCACCGAGTATGCCACCGAGGAGGCTGCTCTCAAACGGCGCAAGAAACTCCGCCATAGAAAAAAACGCGCCCAAGAGCGCAAGCGGCAATGTGATACAGTCATACAGCATCCCATAGCGCAGATCGAGAAACGAAAGCCAAAGGAGTGCCGCAGCAAAAATCGCGCCGCATATACTGCGCCACGTCATCCCATAGCAGAGAAAGATCCCTGCGATAAGTACTCCCCAAAAGAGCGTGAGCAAAAGCCCCTCCCGCCGCGTAGGCAGCAGCACCGCAGCCTCCTCCTCTGCCGCTGTGCAGCCGCACTGTTCAATCCTTTCGGACAAACTCCTCCGCCGTGCGTCCCGTACACGTCGCCCGATAGACTCCATCCTTCTTCTCAATCGCATAGGATGCCCCCTCAAGAGAGAGTTCCTCACCGCCCGCACGCGCTTTCCCGGACGGCGGTTTCAGATTCTTCACATCCGTCACATAGGCGGAAAGATCATCGATTTTCCCCGGCGCCTTCCCCTTCTCCGTCTGGTAGAGTACAATCGCCGTATCAAGTGCCGTGAGATCCGCCTGTACCTTTACCGTATTTGCCGTTGCAATGGCAGAGGAAAACCGCGGTACAGCGATGGTCAATAGGACTGCAACAATCATGACCGCGAGCAGTGTTGACAGCAGAGAAAATCCTCCCTCGCCCCGAACACCTGCGGCACGCAGTCGCTTACTTAAAATCGACAAACTCATCAATGCGCGCCCCGCCTTTCGCCATGGGTTCCACAAAACTGCGCCAGACATCCAGGACAATCACGCGCGGGTGCGCAATATCCTCAAGTGCGCTCCGAAGCGCTGCAGCAAAATCTTCCTGCGCCTGTACCGCCACGGCACGGATCCCAAAACTCTCCGCATATTTCACATAATCCATCTCATAATCCAGCTCACAGGCGATATAGCGCTCCTCGTAGAGCACCTTTTGGAGCTGTCTTATCATGCCCAGACTGCGATTATTCACAATGATGGAGAGAATCGGCAGCCCAAGCCTTGCAATCGTATAGTACTCGTTGCCCGTCATCTTGATGCCGCCGTCCCCCGCGATATGAATGACGCGGCGGCTCTCTCCAAGCGCAATCTGTGCCCCGAGTGCTGCGGGAAGCCCATACCCCATCGTCCCCAGACCGCCCGAAGTCAGCCATGTGCGCGGCTCCTCTACGCGCAGGTGAAGTGCCGCCCACATCTGGTGTTGCCCCACATCTGTAACATAGACATAGGGTTTGCCCACCGTATTCTGCGCAATCTGATGGAGCGCCCATGGTACCGTCAAACGCCCGACATGATAATCGTAGTCATAGGCCTCCTGCCAACTGCGAATCTGCGCCCACCAAGCAGCAAGATCTCCCTTTGGCGCCTGCCGCATGAGGAGTTTTAAAATGGTGCGCATATCCCCTGCAAGACCAAGACTGCCCGCAATGTTCTTGTCAATTTCCGCCGGGTCAATGTCAATATGGATGAACTTGCGGTTCGCTGTATACTTGCTGAGATTGCCTGTCTGCCGGTCGGCAAAACGACTGCCGAGCGCGATGACGAGATCAGCCGCACCGATGGCGTAGTTCGCAGCTTTTTCCCCGTGCATCCCCGCAAAGCCAAGCATCTGGGGATGCGTGCTTGGTACCGCTCCCATCCCCATCAGTGTATGCACTACAGGAAGATGATACTTCTCGATGAAGGCAGTGACCTCGCCCGAGGTTCCTGCCGAAATTACCCCACCGCCAACAATGACGAGCGGCCGCTGTGCGCGTACAATCTCCTCGGCTGCCTCCGCTGCACAAATGACGAAATCCGCATCTGGGACACCCGGGCGATCGGCAGGCGGCTCTATGGGAGCATAGGCAACTTCCTCAAAGAAGAGATTACGCGGCACATCGAGAAGCACCGGTCCCGGACGACCACTGCGCGCAAGAGCAAACGCCTTGCGCATCGTCGGCACGAGATCGGCAGCTGCCTTGATTTTATAGTTATGCTTTGTGATGGGCATCGTCACATCGAGGATGTCTGTCTCTTGGAACGCATCGCGCCCCAGCATCGCAAGATCTACCTGCCCCGTGATGGCCACCATGGGAATCGAGTCCATATACGCCGTCGCAAGCCCCGTGACAAGATTTGTCGCACCTGGCCCCGACGTTGCTATACAAACCCCAACACGCCCCGTTGCGCGTGCATAACCATCGGCTGCATGTGCAGCATTTTGCTCATGCGTTACGAGAATCTGACGCACATCGCTCTGTGCATAAAACGCATCATAAAGCGGCAGAATCATCCCGCCCGGGTAGCCGAACACCGTATCTACGCCCTGCTCCCGCAGACATTCCAAAACCGCCTCTGCGCCCTTCACAGCATCGCACGCTCCCCTTATTTCATACACAACTATGTGAATATTATAGCATATGTCAGGCTGTTAGAGCAAGCTGTGCATTTTCCCGATTTCCCGAATTTTTTCCAACGGCATCTCAGAAACCCGCGCAATCATATCGAGCGGCAGCTTTTCTTTCAGCATGCTGAGGACAACAGATGCACGTCCCTGTTCAAGACCTTCTTCAAATTTTGCTTCTTCAAAGAGTTTCTGGTTCCACTCGAAATCTACCATGTCAATCACCTCACATTCATGTTCTCTCAGAAATTCTTTCATCACGTCATGTGCAATACAGTATTGAACTGCCTCTCGGATGGCCTGCTCCCGCGCCATTCCCTGCGATAGATTTCTCTTGATACACCAGATAAACATGGCATAGTCACGGAGCGAGCGGCTCCTGCGCAGAAGTTTCTTTTCTGTGTCATAGGCAACATTATGAACACAAACCTTCAGCTCCAGACTGACCGCATCGCCCGCCTCCGCATAGGCGTCTGAAAGCCTCATTTCATACTGCTCCGGTGCATCCTGTTCCCCTGTATAAAATACATGAAACTCCGGTACGGGAAGATGGATGCGGCTGTTCCGATAGATCTGCTTTGGCGCAATGCTTTTGCGGAGCTGCTCGCAGACATAGTACAGACACCGCAGCGGCATATTTTCATTCGGCGTACTCTGATGCTCGATAAATACAAGATAGTGCCCCGCCAGCAAAAACGAAACATCATTCTTAAGCTGGGAGAGGAACGTCCCTGCGAGTGTCACAATCTCTACACGTTCCCCCGCCGCATATACTTTCCCATGCAGTGCGCCCGCAAGCTCCCGCAGCCGCGCCGCATGGTTAAAGTACATACGGAATACTGAGTCCTGATACCGCCGCCCGCCCTCTTTGCTCATATGTACTCCTATCTGCACCTATGAAATTCTGACTCTATATCAGATGTATAAGCGCATGGCCGCTTGCAGAACAAGGTGTTCGTGTGGTGGGCACACCATAACATTTGACAAAGAGCCGAAATTCTTTGTTGTTATTATACCATAATTTTATATAGACCAACACCCAAATCGTTTTGCTCCTATACCCACCTTCCGAATCTTCCTACAACAATGTTAAAAATCTCCTCTTTACAGTCCCTTCACATCTACGGTATAATCTTTTTATAATGTTATAATTGGATTTTCGCATTTCATCGGTTCTAGGCATCAATGAGGAGTTTTAGAGGGGCTTCGTTGGATGTCTTTTTTACTATGATACTGCCCCAAAAGGACACATCGCAGACCGATGAAAGCGACGAAGGAAAGGGAGGTTTTCGTTCACATGAAAGATGAGATTTTCAGTGTGCTCCAACGGGTGGGGCGCAGCTTCATGCTGCCTGTCGCCGTGCTGCCCATCGCGGGCATTCTGCTCGGCATCGGTGCATCGTTCACGAACCCGACGACGATTGAGACGTATGGTCTTGGCGCGGTGCTCGGCGACGGCACTGCTCTGCATACGCTGCTGACCATCATGGCGAGCGCGGGCAGTACGATCTTTGGCAATCTGCCCATCATATTCGCTGTCGGTGTCGCCATCGGCATGGCAAAGGCAGAGAAAGAAGTCGCGGCACTCTCGGCGATGATTGCGTTCTTTGTCATGCACACGGCATGCAACGCCATGCTGAGACTCGGCGGTGCGATTCTGCCGGACGGCACCATCGCGCCGCATGTGCTTGAGGGCACGATTGCCGCATCCTGCGGCATCCTGTCCTTCCAAATGGGCGTCTTTGGCGGTATCCTCGTCGGTCTTGGCGTTGCGTGGCTGCACAACAAATACCACAAGATCGTTTTGCCGAACGCACTTTCTTTCTTCGGCGGCTCGCGCTTTATCCCCATCATCTCGACGGTTGTCTTCCTCTTCGTCGGCATCATGATGTATTTCGTCTGGCCGCTTGCACAGCAGGGCATCTTTGCGCTTGGCAGTCTGGTGACGGGTACGGGGTATATCGGGACGCTGATTTTCGGCGTAATTAAGAGGGCACTCATCCCGTTTGGACTGCACCATGTCTTTTACCTGCCGTTCTGGCAGACAGGCGTCGGCGGCTCCATGATGATTGACGGGCAGCTCATTCAAGGCGGTCAAAACATCTTTTTCGCGCAGCTCGCCTCGCCGAATATCGCGCATTTCAGCGCGGATGCGACGCGGTATTTCTCGGGCGAGTTCATCTTCATGATCTTTGGGCTGCCGGGTGCGGCGCTCGCGATGTACCACTGTGCACGCCCCGAGAAGAAAACGGTCGCGCGCGGTCTCCTGCTCTCAGCAGCACTCACTTCCATGCTCACGGGTATTACGGAACCAATCGAGTTCTCCTTCCTCTTCGTCGCGCCAGCACTCTTTGCAGTGCAGGTCGTGCTCGCAGGCGCAGCGTACATGATTGCGCATATGCTGAACATCGCTGTGGGGCTGACGTTCTCAGGTGGTCTTCTCGACTTTTTCATCTTCGGCATTTTGCAAGGTGAGGAAAAGACGAGCTGGATGTATGTCATCCCTGTCGGCGTGATTTATTTTTTCCTCTATTATTTCATTTTCCGCTGGATGATTCAGCACTTTAACTTCAAGACGCCGGGCCGCGAGGACGACGATGAGGAGACAAAGCTCTATACAAAAGCAGACTATAAGGCACGCGATGGCGCGGGCGGCTCTGCCGGCGTTGCATCCGCAGAGGATGCGAAAAGCGCCGCCATCGCACGTGGGCTTGGCAGCAAGCGCAATATCACCTCGGTGGACTGCTGCGCAACGCGGCTGCGCTGCTCGGTCGCGGACGCGGCGCTTGTTGATGAAAAACTGCTCAAGGCGACAGGTGCGGTCGGCGTCATCGTCAAGGGCACGGGCGTACAGGTCATCTATGGACCGCAGGTTGCGGTGATTAAGTCAAACCTTGAGACCTATCTCGAAACGGCGCCCGAAGTAGAGCCGGAGGATGCGGCACCCGCAGCGCTCCCGGCAGAGGAAAAAAATGCTGCCGAAAAAGCAACTGCGCCCACAGGAGAAACGCGCATTCTAAACAGCCCCGTCACTGGCACGGTGCACCCCATCACAGAGGCGCCCGATGAGGCATTTGCAAGCAAGATGATGGGCGACGGTTTCTTCATCTATCCGAGCGTGGGCGAAGTTCTCGCACCCGATGACGGCGAGGTGGTCTTTGTCTTTGACACGAAACACGCCATCGGCATGAAGAGCGCGGACGGTACGGAGTATCTGCTGCACATCGGCGTTGACACGGTATCACTTGGCGGCAAGGGCTTCGAGGTCTTTGTCGAAGCGGGACAGCAGGTGAAAAAGGGCGATCGGCTCATGACGTTTGACATCGACTACATCAAGGAAAATGCAAAATCCGATGCCTGCCTCGTGATCTTCACGGGACTGCCTGAAGGCGCAGGTGTCGAAATGACCGCTGCGGGCGAGGTAAAGGCGCTCGACCCGGTCGCAAAAATCTGATATAAGCTAAAAATCGCGGGACTGCACAGCGCTTTCTCTGTACTTTGCTATGCAGTTCTATTTTTATAACTTAAAAAACATGTTCAGCTATACTGTCTCCATGCAAAGGTGCGCCGTGAACGTTCCCATGGAACGCAGCGGGATTTTGCACCACACGCATCGAAATTCGATAGACAGCACGCATTTTCGCCATAGGCTGCACCCAAGAGAGCGCAGTAATCAAAAGCCCTCCTACTTGTGGACTGCTCCCTAGATAGAGGACAAGCAAGAAAATCCCTCCTGTTGTAGTTCTTATTCTACAACAGGAGGGATTCGTCATATCCAGAAAGTATACAGAAATAAAAAAGCTGTCGGATGAACGCTTTCTCCTAGTTGTTACTTTCTAAGTGCACGTATCTTCCGCACGGCATATACAATCTCCTGTGTCAACTCTTGTACCTCCTGCTCCGTATTGTCCCTGCCATAGGAAATGCGCAGGGATTCCATCGCCTCCGTCTCATGATAGCCCATAGAGAGGAGCACGTGTGATGGTACATTCCTGCCCGCGCTGCAAGCAGATCCCGTAGAAACACAAATCTCCTTGCAGTCTAGTAAATGAAGGAGCGCCTCACCGCGCACGCATGGGATGCCAATATTCAAAATCCCCGGCAAATGTACACCGCTGCCGCCATGCACACGCACCTCCGGCAGATCTCGTTGGAGCATCTGCAAGGTAAGTGCTGTAAGTCCCCGCAAATAAGCCGCTTCATCTGCCATCAGCGCACAGCTCTCCGTGAGTGCTTCTCCCAGCGCGACGATGCCCGCCGTATTCTCCGTTCCCGCACGCAGACCGCGCTCTTGTCCGCCGCCCGCAATCAGCGCCGGAAGTTCTGCCCCCGCCTTTTGATAAAGGAACCCCGTCCCCTTCATCCCGTGAAATTTATGCCCCGAAGCTGTAAGATACGTTACACCGAGTGCCCGAATATCGACAGGAATGTGTCCAACAGCCTGCACTGCATCCGTATGTAAGGGAATGCCGCGCTCCTCCAGCACCGCTGCAATCCCTGCGACATCCTGCACTGTACCTACCTCGTTATTTGCAAGCATCACAGACACAAGACAAGTATCCTCCCGCAGCGCATCTGCAACACATGTGGGCAAAACCTGCCCATCCCGCGATACAGTTAGATAGGAAATTGCTGCACCGCATTCCTCCAAAGCTCTGCATACAGCAAGAACAGAGGGGTGCTCCATCGCGCTGACAACGATGTGCGCCCGCCGCCCCTCCTGCTGTGCCTGATGCACAGCGCCGCGCAAGACCGTATTATTGCCCTCTGAGCCGCCCGCCGTAAAGATGATTTCCTCCTGCGCGGCTCCGATGACAGAGGCAACCTGTACGCGCGCCCGCTCCACAGCCTTTCGCGCCTGCTTTCCAAAGCCATAAGCACTGGACGCATTTCCATAGCTTTCCTGCAAAAAGGGCAGCGCAGCAGCAAGTGCTCTCTTAGAAAGAGGCGTTGTCGCTGCATAATCTGCATAAATCATCATTTCACCCATCTAAAAATAACAAGGCGCTTCCTTTACAACCGAAGCGCCTATAATGACACATCAAAACAACGTACACCCTTCGTCCTTGAACGCTTCAATTTTATCCCGCAGGAAATCCTCCTCCACCTCAAGATATGCCGCCAAACAGGAAATACAAAAAAACCTCTTTGCCTCCATATCCAATAGCTTCTTCGTGAGACCAATTTCATCCTTTGATAAAGGACTTTTGCCGCAGTCCTGACAAATTTTCTTCTGCGCCATGCTATATCTCCCGCAGTCTCAACTTTGGCAGATCCTTTCCCCTGTATTCGCTGCTGTCAAGAATACCAAGCTGTATATTGATAATATCGCGCATTTTAAGTGCCCGACGCAGACAATAGCGCTTAAAATCCGCAGGGTTTACATCATCTGCCGTCCGCACATGCGGGAACAGCAGCTTCATATATGCCGTTGTGATACGCTTGACTGCCTCCGTATCGCGCGTATCGGCGCCCTCCGGCACCTCCACAATCGCATCCACAATCGCACGATAGGACAGATCATCCCGCAGCTGATGCAGAATCGTGGAGAAATACTCCGAGTTCATCGCCCAGCCCGCGACCTTTAGATCCTCTGTCATGGTGGGGATATTCCACCCCTTGATAAATCCATGGAAGCGTACGATCAGCGCGGACTCGTGAAACACCGGCGGCAGCTCCTCAAACATATTGCCATAGCCGTCCTGATCCATCACCTCCTTCTTGATATTTCCGCAAAGAATCACGCCCGCATCTCCATCAACACGGTGTGTACCGATGTTGCAGTAGCCATTTTCACAAAATGACTTGAGTGCACCACGCATCTCATTCACATCGGGGAACGAGATCGTCTGCACCTCATCCAAAGTCACAAAATCATTGCTGGTAACAAGCCCGTCCTGCCGCCGCGCCACATCATAGAACATCTTTGCGCGGCTCATGACCCCGCCGCTTGCCAGCCAGCCAAAGCGGCTCACACGTCCAAACAGATAGGATTTCCCCGTCCCCTTGGGCGCGAGCTCGATGAGATTTAGCTTCTTCTCGGCAAAGGGCAAAAGACGCGTCAGCATCGTCAATTTCTCTTCCTCATTGCCGTACCCAGCAGGATTGTAATCCACCGCACCCAGCAGCACATCCAACCATTCTGCCGTCGTAAAATCGCGCCGCGCATCCTTATAGTAGTCTAGATCAATCGTATAGGGACAGAAACTTTTGAATGCCACCAGTCTAATCTTTCCCTTTTCAGCCTTTCCGACAGGCGGACGATAGCCCAGCTCTACCATGCCCCACGTTTCACGCGCAGCAATCAGCGCATCCTTACAGGACTGCCACACATGATCCTCAATCATCGTCTCCTTACTCATCAGACCGAAATCCGGCAGGGAAAAGGACACCTCTCCTGTTCTAATGTCAACATCCACGGAAATCCGCGCGAGGAGTTTGACTTGCTCCCGTTCCATCACGATGCGGCTCTTAATCGCCGTCCATTCCTCCTTGCGCGGCAGAAAGCGGTGCACAAACGCCGCCAATTCCTCCGTATCAAATACACCGTCCGCATCCGCAAAGCGCTTCAGCAGCCAGTCACGAAGGAAAGAAGGCAGTCCCAGTGCAGACAGAAAGCTGCTCTTCTGCAGATCCTTGTAGACAATCATCTCATCAAAAGCACTCTTTAGTTTTTCAATCATCAATCGAACCTCCTCTCATCGGACGTAAAGCACAGTTTCATTTTATCAACAGTTCTTTAGAAGTCAAAATCATCATTCACCTTAAAACCTTTGCTCTGTACCTCTATGTCAAGCATTCCCAGCAGCGCTTCTTCCTCATATACATGCAAAGGATAACTGCCCGCGTGCGTGATGTCTGCAATTTGTACCACAAAATGCTGCGCATCCTGTTTTTTCCCGACATAGTTCCTGCCCTCAAAGACGACCCTCAACGCCTTCACCGGCACATCGACAAAAATGACGAACCGCACCCCCGTCTTACGGTCTGCCAGTACACGCTCATCTGTCAGGCTCACATGAGCAGTCCTGCCTTCTATCCGCTCCAATATAATGAGCGGTACAAGAACCTCCTCCAAAGAGGCTCCGCCATGCACCTCCACACTCGCCTTACGGCTGCCTGCAAACCTGCCGTAATCAGCAAGTACCAGATAGCCGTCCTCCTCCGTTGCAAAATGTAAATCATGTGCATAACTCGAAAACATACGGCAGCAACGTCCCGCATGCTCCCCGCCTGTATCAGTCGGGTACTTCTCCTCCTTCTCCCTGCGTACAGCCAGACGCGAAGCCCCATGGTCACTTGCGATGAGAAACCTGCGACAGCTCCCTGCCGCAAGCTGTGTCGCAGCATAGCGCATCGTCTCCTCAATCACAGCGATTTCCTTTGCCAGATGAATCGGATGTTTCTCCTCTGTATAATTATAGCGGCTCTTTTCCCCATGCTTTAAGTCGTCCAGGCGTTGATCCTTTTCCTTACTGCCTTTCCAGTTTTCATAAAATGCCTTGTTCAAGGAGGTAATCGTCGGCAGCCTCGCCCGACCCACCTGTACATGAATCTGCAGATTGAGCTGCTTTGCGCATGCCGTCATCAAAGAGAGATATTCCACTCCAAGCGCGTCCAGCCAAAAAAGATGCGTTCCCTCCTGTGGGATTTGCTCCAAGAGTTCCTCCCGCGTCGGAAATTCATTATAAATACGCATCGAAGCAAGCGCATCCACCCAATGCAGAAAATCCTCCTCAAGACAATTGCTGAGTTTTTGCCGCTTATAGGCGATAAAATAGTCAGTCAGCTCCTTTGCTCGTGCACAGTCCCTAAATACATAATCATCAGCATAGGCAAAGAGCGCAGGGTACACATCCTGTAACACCTTACAGTTTTTCCAGTCGTCATAACCTCCGGCATCATCGCGCGAGAGTGCTGCGATGATGTCCTCGCGCTCCACTTCTGTCATATCCGTCAGCCGATGGATGCGCTCTGTACGAGTCTTTCGGTTTTGACGTACAAAAACAGCCATTTCCTCCTCTAAGCATCCGCGCAGGAGCTGCTTTCTCTCTTGATACAGAGCAGGAAAATCCACATCCTGCAGCGAGATTTTCGCAATGGCATGGATGAGCGCAGAACAAAGCATCTCTGCCTTTTCCGTTTGCCCGACCGCAAAGGCAAGATAGCGATGTTCTCTAGCGAAAGCCTCTCCCGCCAAACGCAGCGCGATAAAATACAGCCATCTACGAAAGCCTGAAGCACGCGCCCGCGCAAAAACATCCTGTGCCAAATCCCCGCCCAGCTCATACCGCATGAGTACGGCAGACATATCCCAATCCGCACCGGAGAGTTCCTGCAAAAGCGTACGCCACTGCTCCTCTGTACCAAGCAGACGTAGGGGAGAAAACTCCTCGCGGTACAATGAAAGCACAGCAAAGGCATCCTCTGCCTGCCGCACGCAGATCAGTGCCCGTGAAAAACATTGACGGCTGCATAGTACATGGGCGCCGCCTTGTCCCTGTTCCAACGTCTCCAACAGTGCGCGAACACCTTGCATGGCATGCACAGGCATCCCGGGCGGCAGCACAGTCAAAGTGACATCCAGCCCCAACACATTGCCTCCTGCTCCCTCTGCGTGACGTATCGCCATACGGCGCTCTGCGCCTATGATGCGCGGATCTGTAGAAAGGATATGAGAAAATCGCAAAAGACCGCGCAGGAGCAGCACAATAGCACCTGTACCACAGGGCAGCGCCTTTAGATGCAGGAACATTTTTTCAGCTTCTTCCGCCCCCCGCAGGGCAAGATATTCTCCTAATCCGACAAAAAGGAGCTTCTCTCCCGCCTGTATCTTTTTTCGAAGCGTCCCAATCACATCATCCCAAAAAGGAAACCTGTCCTCACCGGGACAGAGCGAACTCAGTGCGAACACATGAAGCCCCATACCTTGAAGCCTACGCCGCGCCTCCTCATATTCCGCCTCCCCCGCAAAGAGAAAAAACGGCGTCCGTTCCCCATCCTGCAAATACCGCTCAATGGGTGTCAAATCCAACCCCATCCCGCACCCCCCGTTTATTCGTCTGCCAAAATCTCCATTCCAACCGTCATATTGTCCACTACGAGCCGCTTTAGATACGCCTTGAGCGCTATATCATCCATCCCGTCAATCTTTAAGAGCACCCTAGAGGAACCGCCCGCCTCATAACTTGCCTTTGCGAGTGCCCTCAGCTTCTCCTCAACACTTGGATGCCCCTTCCACTGATACGCCGAAATACCGAGCAAAGACAGCTGTTCACGCACCCTCAGCAAGTCCGTCAAAAGCACGGCATACTTTCCCAGTACATTCTTTCGAAACGCCGCATCTCTCTTATTTGCATCTAAGAGCACATCAAAGAACGATGCCTGCTCTAAAAACACAATCGCCTCCTTGAGATCTGCATCCCTGCCATCGCGGTGTTCGATATAGGAGAACACACGAGATGCCCTGTCATATTCATCTGTCCCTACACAAGCAAGCACAGGAGTTTGATATTGTTCTGACCATTGAGAGGGACTGAGCGAGCCTGTCTTATCCCTCCAGAGATCCCGCAGCTGCTCCTTTAACTGGCTGCGGCGATACTCATCCGCGCATTGCTTTACCTTCTCATTACAGTACGTTTTTGATTTGAGAAAAAGTTCCCGCTCGACATTATTTCGTATCTTTTTCCGATCCGCCTCAAGGAAACCTTCCAGATATGGCTCATATGCTTTGGCGAAAAACACATCCTCCTCGCTGAGGAGCTGCCCCACCTCTGTCCCATGTTCCTCCAGCAGCGCAACGAACGAGCGCAGATGCTCCGGCAGAAAATCATCCCCCTTTGCGAGCGTGAGGAATATTTGCTTCATCGGTGCAAACCATAAGAACTGCTCCGACAAAAATTCGGCAGAAATGCGCAGAAAACTCAGCCGCTCCTTCCATGCCGCACGCGCCTTGCCCCAATCCTGCATCTGTCCGCGCAGCACTGCATTGGTCGCACGTATCGCCTGATACTCCATGTGAAGCTCCAAAAGGCGCTCCTCGCCTATTTCCCTGCTCCAAAGGCAAGCGTAATCCTGTGCAAACTTTTGACGTATATCTAAAAGTACCTGACCGCGTCTGCCAAGTTCCTCTGCAAGATGCAAAACAGCACCGCCCGCAAAGGAGATGAGGAACTGCTCCATCCCCTTTTCCAGAGCCTCCACCGTCAGCAAAGATTTCAGATCATCTGCCAGTGAGGGACTGCTCTTTGCGCATTTGCCGAGTGCAAGCGCAATGGCATGCGCCTCCCCGCCCTCCTTTTGCTGCAAGGCAATATACTGCGCCACAACAGCAAAATCCTCTGCCCCCGCCACCTCTTTAAGACACCAGAGAGGGAGCTGCCATTCCCGCATGCGCCCCTGAATACTGCGGGACACCTGCGCCACCGACGTACAGCTTGCCGCAGAAATTCCCCATGCTCTCTGCGTCAAATCGTAAAAAGCACGTTCCTCCTCCGTCATCTCTACAATAAAAGTCTCACGCGGCTCCTTCCCGCCCCTTGCCAAATAACCGAGATAGTCTCCCAGCATCTCCGACAGCTTTTCTGCAGTCATCGCACCCGAACTGCCCGCCGCATCCCCATAGCGATAGGGAGCATCCGCATAGGAACGCAGCAAAAAACCGAGCAAAAATGCCGCAAGATTGCACGGTGGAATCCCGTAATCTATCCCCCAACCATTGCACAGTTCGGCAATCCCAACTTGCCCTACCCGCGCAAAAGCATCTGCAATCCTTGCATCCAGTGCCTGCTTCATCAAAGAGATGGGCAAATATCTTGTCTGTGCCTTTTCCCAATAATCCTCTATGCCCCACACCATAGGCAGAACATTTTTCTCCGCCTCCTTGATGGTGCCCCTCATATCGCCGGTTATGGCAGAAAGCGCCGACTGCTTCAGTGCATTCAGATTGTAATACCCCTCTGTTGCTTTGCTCTCAAGATCAAAAGCATGGGGATATTTCCGCAGCACAATCCTTTTGAGCACCTCAGAAACCTCACCTGCACCGGTGAGCGTGATGCCATCGGGCTGCTCTGCCGTATAGATAACCAAAGGACCGCTGTATATGCGGTTCTTCCAGTTTTGCTCCAAAACCTGATTCGCCTCACGCGCCTGCTGCTCTGCCGCATTCTTATTATTCCCCTGATAGTAAAGCGCCATCGCAGAAAACTCCACATATTTCTGAAAGGCATCCTCCCCCAGCGGCGTAGACAGCGCATCAATAAAGACCATGTGGCGGTAGCGTTCCTCCTGCACCGCCTCCTTTATCTTAACACGAAATGCACGTGCTTCCGCCTCGTCCTTGGCAAAAGCAATGACTGTGGGAAACTGCCACGGCTTCTCCGGCGCCGTCATCCCACTGATGGTACGCGTGAAATTATCTATCGTCACCGCCCTCATCGCACCCGAGCCATCCAGAAAACGTGGTTTTAGCCCCGGCTGAAGCGTCAGCAGTTTGCTTAGATTCCCTGTTTCTGCCAGCTTATCCGTTTTGGTCTTACGCAGTTCCTCTTTATATTGGTCGATCTTTCCCTGATCGCCGCTGAGCACTGCCAAATCGTACCTATGCGCACCTTTTTGGCGCGGCGTCACAATCAAAATTCCCTTTTCCTTCAAAGACTGTACAATGCCGCGCACGCTTGCTTCGAACTCATCCCCTTCAAACACATAAGAAAGATTCTGATCTGTTGTTTGCAGTAGTTCGATACTCCCGCCGAGCTGTCTGTCCACAGCAAGCAAAATCAGAATCGCCTTGAGCACCACCTGCTCTTCCTCACGCAAGTCTGTCTGCTGCTCATAGGTGTCGAGAATCATGCGGATATGGGTTGCCAGATCCGCCTTGCCGCGCACATAGAAAAAATCCCAGAGCTGATCTACCGTCAAAAGAGGATGGTTCGAAGAAGGCCCCGTATGATCGATGAAGTATTGGAACGCCTTGACCTTCTCATCCCCAACCGACTTGATAAAATCAAACATACTGCGCTGATTGGATTGAAACGACGAAGCAATATGCTTAAGGACAAGCGCCGTCATCGGATGCAGCGGCATGATACTCCTAATCACATCCTCAGAAGCAACGCCTGTCGCCCGCATCACCTGTTTTCTGGATTCATGCAGCCGACTGTTCAAGTCCCCCTCACAAACCGCCCACTCTTTCTCCATGAACGGCTTTGCCTTGAACGCGGCACCAATGAGTTCAAAGGCAATATGATCCGGCAGCGTAATATTGACAAAAAGGAATCGATCGCGCACCTTCTTCCATGTCTCATCTGCCTGCGTAAACAAATGATCTGTCTCATGCGTCACAGGGATAAAGAAAAACGGCCGTGCATTGACGAGTTCCACCAGTTTTTGGAAATCTGCCAGACGTTCACGGTTAATACGGAAATAATCTGAAAACTCATCCCAGATAAAGACCATCTTTATCTGGTTCTGCTCAATGACATCGGTCAGCCAATCAATCAAACGGTCCACATCCAGCGACATGGCAGTGAACCCCTCTGCTTGGGAAAGGCGTGCGATGTTCTCCATCAAACTGCGCACCTCTCCGCCCTCATGCAGACGGGACAATATCTCATCCACGGTCATCCCGCCAAATACCGCCGCCCATTCGGGGCTTTGCAGCTTACTGTCAAAGAACCCCCGATTCGACGCATCCTTTTCCAACCAGTGAATGACACTGTCCTTGAGCGTATTCTCTCCCTCGTAAAGACCTCTTTCGTGCAGTGCGGCCTACACACTCTCCTGCACTGCAAACAGCAAATCACGCGTTGAATCCGGCGTGCGCGCATAGCGATATACCGTCACAATACCGCCCTTCTTGTACCCAAGCAGCTTGTTCAGCAAATCCCCCTTATGCTGCAAGACCTTATAGTCTTCCCAATAAGAACGCAGCTGCTCCTCAGGTACATCGAGAATTTTTTTGATCGCATAGGCACATTGGGATTTACCCGTGCCATAGGCACCGGAAATCCAAATGGAGCGTTTCTCCTGTCGCCCCATCACATTTTCCATCTGCCTAAGCAGCTCCAAAAAAGTCTCATGCGGATATGTACGCGTCCAGAGATTCTCCGACTCCTGAATCGCCGACTCCGTCACCTGCGGAAAATAATTCGCGTCAATATCAAAATATGCGCGGTATGTTTCCTCTGACATAGTCTCAGTCCCCCTCTGCGCGGAACAGCGCCAACACATCTGTAGAGTCTTTATCCTCTGCCAGGGTAATCTTCTCCAAATCGTGCGTAAAGGATGCCTCTATAAAGCGCGGGTACTTCGCCGAAAGCCCGCGCAGCATCGGCTCCGCCTCCTCGCGCGTGAGGCCGAAAATCTGCGTCGGACTGATGCCATCCCGCACAATCGAATCATTGAGCAGGGTCGAAAGTGTAAACGCCTTGTACGCCCCGCATTTCTCAGCAAACTTAAAAAGACCATAGAGGAACACACGTGCATCCGGAATGACACACTTCGTACGGCAAAGACTGCCATCCTCTGCGACATAACCAAAGTTGAGCACGGTACCGAGGGGTGTGGAGACGAGCCTACGATAAGCATTCGTCACAATCTCTGAAGAACGTGCCTGTAATCCATCCATTTGAAGCAAATCTATTACACTCTTCTTAGAATAGCTTGTTCCAATCTCCAACTGTTTAATATACCAAGCAAATTGGGGATTCTCTGCTGCTAGATTTGTAAGTATCAATCCCCATGAAATTTCTGTATGCCATCCAATATCACAAATGAGTTCGCCAAATTTCGTAAGATGCAGTTTATCAGTCAACCCAGCATCATGTAGAAATAGCTTGAATTTCAATAACTGAGGTGCTGCCAAACTATTCTTATGAAAAAAGGAATCCTTTTCTTGAAAGAAGGATTCAAGCCATTCTGTCTTAGGGCTATGCGCCCCAAAAGAATTGATGGATCTCTTTTTCCCACTATCGTTTGGAATTTTTAGAGAATCAAACATTAAACATCCTCCTGGCAAATCATGGCAAGCATTGCAATGCCTGCAATCTTTTATTCTGACCTCACCTGTTGCAAAAGATATACACCCATATCGACAATGCCCTGCACAAACCGTACAAGATGAACAATATGCCGCTTTACGAAAGACCTGTCGAAAAATTTTTGCTTTCGATGGATTGCTCTTTAATACTTGCTCCTCTACGGAAATTCTATAATAATCTCTCCCTTCTTCAACAATGTAAGGAATATCCCAATCCAGTGTTTTTATCCATTCCTTCCAATTGGACAAGGCGCTATTAATCGTAATATATGTGATACCATCTTTGGTTTCTTCTTCATATTTTTTCTTTACACCATCTATAAATCGCCCATCTGCTCTATGTTTCCAATCTCCACGACGCATAAAATCGCGGAAACTATCTTTCGTAAATCCTGTTTCTCTTGTTTTTTCAATCATATCGAAATATGGTGCAACAGCCTCTGTGTATGCTATATTTCGTATAAATTCACTGGAACTGCTGGACATTGGACACAAAAGACATCCAGCACGCACATTTCCCTTTTTATATGCTTCATTGAGAAAAATATGATACATATAAACATAAAGAAAAATCTCTGCTGAAGTCCATTCTAATAAAGGAAAAAAACCATATTGCCCGCGTGTTTTATCCCCGTCAATGAAATATTGATAGCTTGACCTCCGCGCACTTTCATGTGCTCGCACGCCAACGAAAGCCAAACCCCGATAATCATGCTTCCCCGTAATTTCTCTTAATTTCATCACCTGTGGTGTGCTCTTATGTACCGAGCAGCACCAACGAAGCGTGCGGGATGGGGGACCAAAGAGATTCCAGGATTCCTCTGGTGTAAAATGCGAGGCGGCGCGATAAAATGGAATTCCTTCATCTTTACAGTTTGCTTCCACTGCATCAACAAGCGCATAGGTATCGGGGAACTCCATCCCCGTATCTCCAAAAACGACGACAAAGCTGCCCTGCGGCAGTGCTTTTTTCACAAGATCGAGCAAAACACAGCTATCCTTGCCGCCCGAAAAAGCAACATGGAAACAATCCAGTTTTGTGCGATACTTCTCATAGACCGCAACAATCTTCTTTACTGTCGTCTGCTCAATCAGCTCCAGTATCTCACGATTCTTTTGCACCATACGTGCAATATCCACACAACAGAGTTCAGAATCCTTCGGCAGAAGCAAAGCGCCGCTTTCATCCTCCATCAACTGTATTTGTGGTGCTGTATACACATCCCCGCCCTTTAACTTTGCCACCAAAGTCCCACGATAGTAATAACAATTCGCCTCTGCCCAGAGATATGGCACTTCATTCTGCCGTGCATACTGCCAATACACATCGAATCCTAAGACATCCAGCTCTGCGGCATAGACGGGACGCGGCTCCTTTGACATCTTAGTAGGCGATGTGTTTAGGAGCAATCCCCCCGTCTCATTGTCATATGTATAAGAATATATTTCAACCCCTCACCTTCACCAGTTTGATGATCTCGTTGAGCTGGCGTTCAATGGGTATTTTTCCAACATAGCCGAAATCGTACAGAAAAGCCCCTACCGCCTCTGATTCCAACGCAATGTTTGCGTGAAATACTGCGTCTGCAAGCAAATCATTATATTTCAAATTACATAAATTTTTTATAACCGTTCCTGCGCATCTCATATTTGGATAAGGAACATCAAAACGAAATTGTTGACTAAATCGTCTGCAATAACTTTCAAGTAAAAATAAATTCCATGGTTGTCCACATGACGGAAAACGTGCAAATGTGATAAATGATTTTAATGGAAGATAGTTCCCTGTTACAACTTCTGCAATCGCGGCATCCGTTTCAACAATATCGAAGTCCACATATTTATCTGCAATATAGCGCTCCGCTTCGACACGAATCATACTGTTTGCAGCCACACGCATGGCAAAGTGCCGCGTTTCTTTGGAAATTTTCTTTGCAAATTCCTGTAACTCCGACAGTGTACAGACATCCTGCTCTCTGCAATATACCCGCATACGATCCACAGCTGACATCTTCTGCCCCATTGTGCCCATGATTTCATCCTGATGCTTTTTCGTCAGCGTATCGCTCTTTCGTTCAAAGTCTTCTGCAAGACAACTGATATAAACAGCATCATAAAGCGCGGAACATGTCTCCGTTTCCAGTTCGTAGTTGCACGCAAGAACATCGTCAATGGGCAGTTCTTTGATATTCCAAAAGGGCTTATCCTGTGCAATCTCCTCCGCTTTCTTCTGTAAATATGTCCTTGTCTCATCGCTGATCTCTACACGGGAAATATGCGTGTAGATTTCTTTTTCTACCCGCAGGAACTCTTTGCGCTGTCTTAATGTATGTATAATTTCATCCGATGGGATATAGAGCAATACTTGCAGCTGCTCAAAACTCCGCAATGTCGCCTCCCCCCAAACGCCTAAGATTTCCTCCGCTACCAGATCCTGAACAACACCTTTTCGCTTGCCGAAATAAGCTGCTTCGTAATGCAGTTGGGGAAATATCTCTTGAAGAACTGCTTTGAGGATTCTTTCATTAAAAATATGCGCCCTGCTCAGTCTCTCCTGATGGCGCTGGAAAAAAGTATCATAAAAAATGACCTGCGAGCGACTCAAATACATTGTGACAATATACTGCAGCCAATCCTTGACTTCCTGGGCAATGAGGAACGCCATACCGCCCTCACATACCGTGAGCGAAGCAATCTGCTCCTCTATCACCTCGTCCGATGCCGGAAGTTCCTCACCGCCATGCTCCTCTCGCCAACGCGTGCGCAGCCTTCCCATTTCAATCGGGGAGCCAATACGGTACCCATTCGTATAGTGATGGCTAAGTAGTTGGAGTAGCGCATCCCGTAAAAAATCATTTCCGGCAAAACTTCCCATATAACTCGCCCTTTTCACAATACAAAAAGTGTCCTAAACAAGCTAATAATAAGACCTTGTCTTACAGATGTATTATAACACAAAACAGTAATAATGCGATAATCGCAGAAAATTGACAACTTTTACCGATAAGAATTCCAATATTCCTAAATATTCGTTTTCCATTCTTGTTTTCCTGCCTTCACGCTTGATATGCGCTATGCTGCGATTTTTACACCGGTCTATCATCTAAAACGTACAAAATTCTTCAAAAAACCATATACACCTGTCATTTACTACAGGACGCTCCTGTATGTCTTTATGTTAAAATAAAACAAATAAGAATTGTCGTGCAAGGGGGAATTCTATGAACGCAGCAAAAATCCATCTCCTTGCCGCGCTCTGCATCCTCTTGGCGCTGTTTACGGGAGGCTGTTTTAGGGGGGAGGCACATCTTTCCGTGCATGCGGATGGTTCATGCACACTAAAGAGTACATTGCTCGGCATGGACTTCATCAGGCAGAGCCTCGCCGAACACAAAGACGAGATTATGAAAAATGATCCGTATGCCCGTTTCCGAGAAATTGCCGAAAACGGAAAGACCGGCTTTGAAATCATTTCGGATTTCCCCGATATGAAAGCCCTCGCCAAAAGAGGCGGGCCGCTGTTTGCCCGCCGCGACGGCAAATGTCTCGGGCTGCTGGAGAAAAAGACATGGCTCTATGACGCCTATATGTTTGATCTCTGCCCGAGTGATGCCATAGGGGAGGGCGGGCAGACAGCCCCGCAGGTACACGCACTGATGCAGGGCTTTCTCCCCCAGATCCAATACGATTTTCGTCTGGCGCTGCCCGTCCCGGCAGAAAGCCACAATGCGGACGGTGTGGAGCGGGACGGACAGGAGCTCCGCTGGGATCTGTCCTCTACGCTGACCAGTGGACAGGAAAAACGCATCTGCGTAACATACCGCATATGGAACAGAATGCACATCGCCCTCACCGCAGGGCTTGCACTGCTCTTTCTGGGGCTTTCCGCTGCTGTCTTTTTCAGGCGGCAGGAGGATGTAGAGGAGGAAGGAAGACGGCGGCTGCTCCCCGCAGCGCTCTGCGGGGGGCTTACTCTTGCCATCATCGCCTTTTCTGCCTACATGGTCCTCTGCCCGCCCACCCTTACAGCACAGGATTCCATCTCTCCTGTGCTCTCTGATGCACAGACGGCAGAGAGCGCATCTCAGCAATAGCAGCTTCTGAAAAAACGGTCTATGTACAGCCGCATGATGACAGCCATCGTCCTATCATGTTGTAAGGAGGACTCCCATGACAAAATGGAAATCTCTGCTTTGCGCGGCAGCCGCCGCATACAGCGCCTGCGCACTCCTCACCGGATGCGTCGGGGGCGGCAGTGCGTGCCTTGCTCCGCAGCCGCCAAAGACTGCATCTGCACAGCTGAAGTTTGCCGGCAGGGATGTACCGCTCTATGAGTACTGCGGCGCAGAACTCCCTGCGCTGGAGGGGGACGATTCCTGTCTTGCCGTGACAAAGGACGCCATCTACGGCATCCAATACATGCCCGAGGAGAAAAAATACCATCTCCAAAAGATGCGCCTAAAAGACGGCATCATCACTGATGTCGAGGATCTCGGCATCGTCCGCGATGCGCCTGTCACCTCGGACGGCACGAACATCTACTACATCACGAGGACAGATGAAATCGCCATGTATAACGGCAAAGCTGCTGTGATGAGTGCTGCGCCGTCCACCAACATTGTCCGCGCCGTCTTTGGCGCTGCGGACGGCTATACGAGCCTGCGGTTCCTGGCGGGCAGCGATGTGATGCGCGGCACACTATCCAAGGAGGGACTAAAGGACGCGAAAGCCGTCCTCTCCAAGGATGTATTTGGTGCACTCTCCAACAACCATAGTGAAACAGAGGAGAATAATGCGTTTCTCATCTGGGCGGATCGGGACGGCTTCTATGTCTCCACCATAGCCACGCACGGCGGCATGGATAAGGATGAGATAACGCCCCTTCATTTCTATGATCCCGGCGGCAGGAAGATCCGCACGTTCGCGTGCAATATGGATCTGCCGAGCGATGCGGAAAAATACCCCCAAGGAGAACGCTCTGCCATCGTGACGCGGGACTATGTCGTGTTTTACGGTCAAGGATATATGCGTGCCTTCGCAAAAGCAGACGGCAAACATGTCGGGGATGTTGCACTAACGCTCGATGACAGGAAACTTTCACCATCGGGCGCTGCGGCAGATGATACCAACAACATCTACTTCATCCACGACAAGACACATATCTATCGAATTGACCTGTAATATGGTATTAAGGAGGAATACCAAATGAAGAAATGGAAATCTCTATCGCAGCGACTGCCATCGCCGCATTTGCCGGCACAGTGCTTGCAGGCCGCGGCGGCGACTCCGCGGGCGGCACAAGCGGCACAGCGAAGAAAGAAGTACCGGTGATCGGCGGATCTGCCGCCCCGAAGCTTCCAAAAAAAGCTCTGCCGCATGGATCAGTAAGAAATGAAGGGAGTGTCTTCCATGAAAATCAAATCATTGCTCTGCGCCGCCCTCCTCGCGCTCATTCTTCTCCCCGCCGCCCTCTGCGCGGCGAAAATCACGGATGAGGATATGGCGCTGGGCGGCATCCGCATCGGCGATACGCGTGCCGCGGTCGAGGAACTCTACGGCGGGGGCAACCACTACGCGGACGGCGTAAGTGTATGGAACGGCGAGGATGTCGGTATACACTTCATCGACTATGGCGCGTCGCTCCTCGTGACGTACCGCAGCACCGAGAGGGGCTGGCACGTCACCGCCGTGCGCCTCGGCATGGACAACGGCATGAACAAGTACCGTTCAAAGCCGTCCGAGGCATCGCAGAGCTTTACAACGCCGCGCGGCATTCATTTGGGCAGCACGGCGGACGATCTTGAGGCGGCATACGGCTGCCTGCCAAAGCCCAAGTGCAGCCACAACGTACCGCCCGTCTGCGGTTACTTCTACGAGGGGGAAACGGCACAGATCGTATTTTACATCTGCGACGAGCACAGCCCCGGCATCCGCTTCATCTGGCTACACGAGAAGTAAAAAAGGGGAGCAAATGCTGTGGTGGGTGTACCACGACATTTGTGAAAGAACCGTAAAAAGGGAGGAACAACTATGTACATCAAATCATTTCTCTCCAAACCATTTCTATCCGCTCTCCTCCCCTCTCTCCTCCTCTGCGTACCGTTCTCGACAGCAGAAGGCATGGAGGGGGATCGTGCGGAGCAGTACACACGACTGCCGCAGTCCATAGAGGAGCGGCAGGATCCGAGGACGTACGACTGGTCACGCTCCGTGGAGTCCCCCGTCCCATGGCTCACGGTCGAGGATAGTATCGTGACGATCTACGACCAGAACGACGTCAAAGTCTACCGTGCCGTCTACCCCCAGCTTCAGCTCGTGGATGATGACAACGCACCGCTTGCAAAAGCATTCGACGCGTGGAATGCGGAGATCGGCACAGGTGCATGGCACAGCCCCATACGCACGTACAGTGAGGAAGCGCGTGCAGAGGATGGAAGACTCGTCTTCTATTACAGCGACATCACGCCGATTTCGCAGTGGGGGCGCGTCGATGACCAGATGATCTCATTCTTTATGGAGGGCTCCTCCTATGCGGGCGGGCCGCATCCGAATCCCCATGTTGAGGCGTATACGTTCGACCGCGCGAGCGGACGACAGATCACGCTCGATGAGATCATCACAGACCGTGCACTGCTGATCGAGGCCATTGCGGCGGCGTTCCGCACGCAGTACTCTAATGTCTTGCAGGAGGACTTCCCACGCGGCATCATGGAGGCGCTCCTCATCCAGCATCCGGCAGACAAGGGACTCACGAGCTTCTGTTGGTACATGGCAGCGGACGGCAGCCTCATCATCTACTATCCGGTTTCCACACTTACGTCCTACGCCGCCGGCAGCTTCACCCTCACGATTACGAGGGATGACGCCCCGCAGCTATTCAAAGATGCCTATCCGCTGAGGTGAGAGCTGGCGGGGTAAGAGAGAATCGGAGGTTCTTTTCTATGAATATCAAATCACTTCTATGTGCCCTCCTCCTATGCGCACTGCTCCTTTCGGCAGGGCTTTCTGCGGCGAGCGCAGCAGAGCTGGCGGAGGAGGACATGGCGCTGGGTGGCATTCACATCGGCGACAGCAGTTTTGAGGTAGAGCTGCGTTACGGTGCACCCGAGCGCATCGAGGACGGTGCGCAGGGATTTTTCGCCGGACAGATTGTCCCCCTGCGTACGTATTACTACTTCGGCGATTATTTACAGGTGCGTTTTCTCCCCGATGCAGCACGTGTCTACGATGTCATGCTCGGGTTAAACGATGTGAACGCATACGGTCATGACATGTCTGCCCATGCACGCAGCATTGCAACACCGCACGGTATCCATCTCGGCAGCACACGTGCCGATCTGGAATCTGCCTATGGGTATCTCCCACCTCCCAAATGCGGACACACGGCGCCGCCCGTCTGTGTTTATTCCTATAGTGGCGAAAGTGCACAGCTCGCCTTCTACATCTGCACCGAGCGCAGCCCCGGCATCCGCTCCATCTGGCTCCACGAGAGATACGAATAAATGCGCGATGTGCGCATAGTATCGTCTGCCGCACACCGCACAGGCAGCGCTCTGCAAGATGGCCGCGACTCAACTACTCTATATGGGACAATAAAACCCCGGAGCTTGATATCCCCAACAAGCTCCGGGGTTGTTTCCTCACAGCCAGCCAGCCATGCAAGGAAGCACTGATTCATCCGAGGGGACTGCCCCCTGCTACGCTCTCAGTTCCTCTTTTCCCATGCAGTGAAGCGATAAGCACGCGCACCGCCGCCGACATCCACGCCGCTATAATAGTCGTCGTAGAAGCCGTACTCCTCAAGGTAGTCCCGCACGGCGATATTGCCCGTGTAGACATCGAGTCTGCCGCTCGGCAGCGCACTCCTAAACTCACTTGCCGCAGAGGACGGGGAGCTAGGCTCGTACATCGTGATGGTACTGCCGTCCTTGACGAAGATGGCGAACTTCGCCGCCTTCACATGGCTCTGGAAGGTGCTCTCACTGATCGTACCTTTCCACATGGCAAAGGTTATGCCTGTCATCACGATCATCATCGTGCAGGCAATCGCCATTACCTTTGCTATAAGTTTCATAAAACATCATCTCCTTTTCATATGGATCGTGGTGCTGCGCGGTCTGAAACCGCACAGCTTTTTCACCCCCTTGACAAAGAGAGGGAATGAATCAGTGTTTCCTTTATTATAACCGAAACACCGGGGGCACCGTACTGTAGTAAATGACAGGTTGACAAAAAAAATTTTGCATCTTGGCTCTGTACGCCCCGTCGGAGTTCTTTCGGGGAGGCGAAACGCGTTTAAGAAGTCCTACCGTATTTGAGCATACAAGCGCACGTACGCTTGCAGAGCGAGATGTCTGCGTAGAGTACGCTGATTGTCCGTAACTTTTGACAAAGACCCCAATATTAATATTTCAAAAGAACCCTATTTTCTAGTGTTTTCTAGTGGAACGAAAAAGATGTTTTGTGCTATAATGGGCGAACGAGGCTCCCCCTCGTAAAATACGGATGCGAGAATTTGGCTTCATCCGTGCAGAAAAAAGGAGGAACCACTATGAAAGAACCTTTATTTGCCAAAATCGCAGCAGCACTCCTGCTCATCCCTCTCGCCCCCATGGGCGCGGACGTTTTACAGGCACCCATCCACTTGATAGCCGCCCACGCTACGCCAAGCACTGCCCTGTCGGGTACGGTAAAGCAGTTCACACAGCAGGCAGCGGCACCGGGGCATAGAGATTTCAACGGCTCGATTCAAAGCCCTGTCTCGTGGCTGATTGCCGAGGATCAGTGCACGGAGGTCTATGACGCGCACGGCAAAAAACTCTTTTACGGCAGCCATCCAACGCTGCGCCCCGCAAACGGCGCATCTGCGCAGCTTTCGCGAGCACTGGACACATGGAACAAGAGCATGGCGAAGTCATTTGAAATGAGCTCTGCCCCCGTACTCGACACCATCAACGAGGCACAAAGGAGTGGGCAGGAGGTTTTCGGTGCTCCCTACTTTGATATGGTCACCATCAGCGCATGGGGGCGCGTCGATAAGCAGATGATTAGCTTCTTTTTGGACGGCGCCTCTTACAGCGGCGGGGCGCATCCCATCTCCACGGCGGGTGCGGTGAATCTCGATGCCGCAACTGGCAGGGAGATCGCGCTCGATGAGATTGTCGTCGGCAGAGAGGAGCTGCTCACCGCGCTCATTGATGCGTTCCGTACACAGTATCCGGGGCGCGAGAAGGAAACCTACGAGAATAGCATCGACGCTCAGCTCGAACAGATCCATCCGATCGGAGAGGGTCTGACAGGATTCACATGGTATATGGGCGACCGCGGTGAGCTCATCGTTCACTACCCTGCGTACACCCTCGCCCCCTACGCTTCCGGCAGCTTTACCATCACAGTCACGCGCACGGATGCACCGAGACTTTTCACAGACGCCTATCCGATGAAGTAATAAGGCGCCCCTTCTACCACATAAAAAACCGAGTCTTTCACATAATGCAGTACGCCCACCACGCGAACACATCGTTTCGCAAGCAGTCAAACGCTTATCTGCCTAAATACCGTCGGACTTCTTAAACGCGCTTCGCTTAAACAAAAGAAGCCCGACGGGGGCAGAACGCGCCCTTTCCCTGCTTGCTCCACTAAAGTTCGCTTCGGTGGGCGTACTGCATTCGTGATCTCCACAACAGTTGACAAAGCGCCAATGGGGGCGCGTCCCTTAAAAATACGCCGTGACACTCATCCCAAGCACGCGCTGGCGTGCACCATGATAGCTGCGCATCGGTACGAGTGCAGCTGCGGGATGTGCGGGGCGCAGGTCGAATCCCTCGACCGCGAGCGCAACCCCGCGCATGAGTACGATGTCCGTGCGTGCGCCCCAACCGCGAAAGCCCGCGCGTCCAAAAAAGCTCGGATCCCCGTCCATCGTATGATGAAGGAAGGTCGCACGCGGCTGATGATAGTACGAAATCCAAAGTCCGTAATCGCCGGCTTTCTCCACATTGGGCGAGCGCCGAAGACGCAGCGTCGCCACTGCACCGCTCCCATGCTCCGTCCATCCATCGAGATCCGTATGTGCGCGTCCATGCAGATACTCAAGTTCAAAGCTGCTGTGACGGCCAAATCGGTAGCCCGCAAAGAGTTCCAGGACGCGCTGTCGGTCCATCCCACCATGCAGGGAGAGCGGACTGCGCCGCACATCTTCAGCCGTGACGGCGGGCGCTTCTGAATGCAAGTCGTAGTAAAATGCGCCGCCCATCCACTTTTCCCAGTTCCGCTCATAGCCGAGGATGACGCCGCGCTTTCTCTCCTTTGCCCGCGATGCGACGGTGCGCCCGTAGAAGACAGAGGTCATCCCGATGTCCTTGTCCCCGAGGCGGTAGCGCACCCCCTCGACCCGCTTATCGAATACGTTGCCCTCAATCGGCGTAAAGATATACCTACCGGCGCGAATCTTCGCATCATGCGCATCCGTGTACTCTACATAGAGGCGCGAGAGATAAAGATGCCGATCACTCGTATGGGATGCCCCCGCAGGATCCTTGTCATAGCGTATATCCTCGATCATCCCGCTCACACTCCACGCATCACTGAGATGCAGCGTAGGAGCAATACGAAAGCGGCGCGTGGAGAGGAATACATTCCGCTTTTCATCGACAGACGGCAGCTGCATCTGCCCCTTCCCATAGAGCCAGCGGTAATCTCCCCAGAGCGTAATACGCGGCGCCGTCCTCACAGGCGGCGCGGCCTCCTGTCCTGCTCTTGTCATGGGAGCAGGTGCTTCTGCATGCACCTGCTCCTCCACGTCGGTGGTATTATCCGGTGCAGCCACAGCCCGCGGTAAAGCCGCAAGAAAAAGAAGCAGGCTCAGCAGCAGCATCTGCCTCACAGAAATGCCTCCTTTGAGAAGTTTTCTAATAAAATGATCTTTTATCAGAAACTCCTATATTTATTATTTTTATTTTATCATGAAAGAACAATCAACTCAATAGAAATAAACCAATGTTTGCTACAAGGATTTTGCATATAAAAAGAGAAATATTATAGGAATAATCGGTATAGAGCAATTTCGGAGGGCGGCAATGAACGGGTTCACCTTTCTTTGGGTGCTCTTTGGCGCGTTCTTTTTGCTAACGCCTGTGAGCGCCACAGCGCCCCTGTCCGTTGCCTGTGAGAAAAATTTCGGTTTGGACTACATCGACGCCCTGCACAAAGCCTCTTCCACCCCACTGCATGCGCAGGGAACAACGGTGAACTTACTCGAACTCTTCCAGGATCGACGCGTCGATGCCATTGAAGCCTATGGCTTTCAAGCGGAGTATTTTCTAAAGGGCTCCTCCGAGGAGCTGTATTGGTACCCGCATTTTTCTGCGGTCGTCGTACTCGCCGTACGGGAGGACTGTCCCTGTGATGTAACAGGGTGGGCAGATCTTCGGGAAAATGTTACCATCGTTCTGCCCGATGCAGCCCCGGAACGTGAAATATTCTTTCTTGCGCTTGCGCGTGGACTTTCAGCAAAGCCTCATCTCGCGGACGTGTTTTCTCTGCTCGCGCAGCTCAAACAGGAACATCGGCTGCTGTTCTACCCCGTACGCCGTGATAACCAGTACCAGATGGCGCAGGCGGACGGCGTCAGCGGCGATGTCTATGTGCTCTTCGCACATGAGGCAGCGCATCTGGTGCACCATGGTGCGCCGCTGAGGATTTGCATTCCAAAAGAAGGAACACTCTCCTTTTCCAAGGGACTGCTGTCAAGAAGGCCGCTCACCTTTGCCGCCTCCCTGCATACCGATCTAAAAGAAGCCGGCTATCCGATCGAACAAATTCCCACGGCTTCTCCCGTCACAGATGCAGATGCGTTTCTAAACGAGATAACACAGGCAAATACACTCTACCGCACGGAGATTCTCGCACGCCCCGCTTTCATGCTGCGGGAGCCGCATGAGCGGGTGCTGCTCCTTGTCCTCACGCTCGTGCTGACCGTCTTCTGGGGAGCATGTCTTCATCGGCGCGTACTGCACCGTGGTGCACGGCGTGCAGTGCTGCTTTTGATCGTCATGCTGCTCCTCTGGGAGATGGATCGCATTGTAAAAATCCTTGCCCTCCCGGACGATATTACCCTAACCCATACGCTGTGGTACCTCTACTATGTCTTTCGCTCAGGGCTTTCAGTCGCTCTGCTCTGGATTGCTTGGGCATCGGATGAGGATGTGCTCAACCGCAGGATGCCGCGTTGGCTGCGTGCAGTTTTTGGGGTGAATCTCTTTTTCGCCGTGTTGATTCTGTGCAACGATTTCCACTACCAGTTCGCCACATTCGTCTGGAATGCTGACATGCTGCGGTGGGAGGAGCGTCCCGCATGGGGCACCTATGCCTACTGGGTGCTCTGGCTCCTTGAAATCTTTGCGGCGCTCCTCTTTTTGCTCAAAAAAGCACAGCACCAAAAAGTACTGCGCCCTTCGATGGTGCTCCCGTTCCTGCTTTTTGCCTTCTTCATCTTCTACTCTGCTGTGCTGCACTACGATGAACGGTTTGAGTGGATCGAGTTGACCTGCGCCACCGTGCTCTTTTTCCTGCTCCTTGTGGAGATCTGCCTGCGCACAGGTCTGATGCCGTCCAACCGTTTCCACGAGGCATTTTTCTCTCATTCGCCCCTTCATATGCAGCTTGTTGATGCGGCAGGAAGGATAATTTTTGCCTCTGCCGCACCGTCAGAAATAGGCGCGCCCCACATCCGCATCTCACGCATGGAGGTGGACGGCGGTACCATCGTGTGGCATGAGGATCTGAGCCGTCTGCACGAGCGTCAACAGCAGCTCGCACTCCTGCGCGATGCGCTCCAGCGTTCCCATATGCTCCTGCGCAGGGAGCACCGCATACGTAAGGAGCATCTCACGCTCACGCTCAAAAAGCAGCTCTCTGAGGAGCTAGAGACCATCCTAGAGAGCAAGCGTCCCCTGCTGCGTCATTACCGTACACAGCTGATGAAGATCACTGCGCCCGAAAAGGTCACACACCTCATTCGGTGGCTCAACCTGCTCTCATCTTACCTCAAAAAGCGGTGCGTACTCTTTCTCAAAGGACAGGAAAACGGTTTTATCCGTGCCGATGAGCTTTCCATGGCCATTTCTGAAATCTGCTCCTATCTGCGCCTCCTAGACCTGCGCGTGGGTGTGGACTGGGCGCTGCGCAGCCCCGTACGTACAGAGACTGCACTCGCTCTTTTTGATTTCTTCGCCGAGTTTCTTGCATATGGTGCACGACAGCACACCCAAGATATCTTTTGTCGCTTTCATAGCGATGATGCGCCCTGTGTGGTATTCATGATGCCGCAGGAGGAGTGGATTATTCCATGGACAGCGGCGTGGCACCAGCATAAAATGAACATCGTACAAAGCGATCTTGGCTATGCCCTCTCCGTCACCGCTAGTTGCGCACGCCCGGCAGAGCCTTCCGATGCTGCTCCCCCAAAGACAGATGAGGAGGAAGATTCATGGCATCTTTGACCTCCTATGGATATGGGCAGCATCTCCTCTTTGTCCTCTTTGCGTGCCTCCTCCTCATCGCTGCGTGTGTCATGCTCTTCAGGGAAACAACGCATTTGGGCAGGCGCCGCATATCCCGCATCCTGCCTGAGTGCGCCGCACTCTTGCTGATCCTTTCCGTTACGCTGCTCTTTGGCGGCAGTTGGGGGCTCATGCTCGGCGGATTGATGTCGGGCGCATGGATGGAGTTTGAGCGGTTCCTCACCGGCAGCTTCGCGCTCATCATCGGCTCCTATGTCACAGGAAAAAGCCCGTGGAGCGGTCTGCCGCTCGTCGCGGCAGGCTTTCTCGTGCTGCCTCTTGCAGACGCATTCCTGCCGCAGAGCGCCCTGCTCGCCATGCTGATCCTCAGTGCACGTCTCATATACCTCGTCACTATACGCCGCGTACTGATTGCACAGGAGGTCACGACCGCCTCCATCCGCGCGGGGCTTGACCTTTTACCTGATGGGATTCTCTTTGCCCACACAAACGGCGTCGCCGTACTCGTGAACATCCAAATGCTGCGCTTTATGGAGCGCCTTTTGGGGCAGCAGTTCCGCAACGCCGATGCTTTTTGGACGGCACTCGGCGATTTCAACTGTCCATCCCTTGCCGAAAAGAAAGCGCGGGCGGACTCCTTTCTCTTTCGCTTCGCTGCAGGGGACGCATGGCTCGTGCAGCGCACGAGACTGACAAAGGGGCTCTCCGGCTGGCAGATGACGGCCTCCTGCGTCACAGAGCTGGATACCGTAACGCAGGAGTTGGAGACGAAGAACGCCCTGCTCTCGTCCGTGGTCAGCAAGCAAAAAGATCTGCTCGAAACCCTAGAGAAAACTGAGCGGCACCGCACCCTGCAGGAGGTCACCATGCGCGTGCACGACATCCTCGGACAACGCATCAGTATGCTCCAACAACTCCTTTCAAGCCCCGCACCCAAAGATGCACTCGAAACCATCGTGCGCATCGACAGTCTGCTCGAAACGGTACCACTCTCGCAGGAAGCGCATCCTTGGTCACTGCTCGCTGATATGGTCGATACATACCGCAGCCTCGGCGTAACGGTTACACTCTCCGGCAATCTCCCATCCGATCTGCACCGTGCCCGTGCGTTTACCGCCATCATCCGTGAAGCACTCAGCAACGCCATCTGTCACGGACGTGCAAGCGCCGTCACCATCCGGCTCTCAGAGCAGGAACTGCACATCCGCGACAACGGTCTTGGCTGCCCCCACGGTTTTACCCCCGGCGGCGGTATGCGCGGCATGATGCAGCGCATACAGGGGATCGGCGGTGTCCTTAGGATCACACCCAGTCCCCATTTTGAACTCAATGCAAAGGTCGGTGAGAACGCAGCATGATAAAGATCCTACTCGTAGACGATCAAAAAATACTGCTCGAAGGGCTTGTCAAAATCCTCTCTCCCATGAAGGATCTGAGTATCGTCGGCACCTGCACGCTCTCTGAACTGACAGAGACCGCGTGCCGGAGGCTCTGCCCCGATCTCGTTCTCATGGACATCTGCATGGAGGGGCGCACGAGCGGCATACAAATCTGTGAGCGCCTGAAGGCATCGTTCCCCGAGCTGCGCGTTATCCTCATGACAGGGATGCAGGAAATCGCCTTTTTGGACTGGGCGCGTGCAGCAGGTGCCGACAGCTTTATCTACAAGGAGTCCTCGGGGGAAGCGTTCGCCGACTGCATCCGCGCGACGATGGCGGGCGCCCAAATCTATCCCGATGCGCTGGGCACCTCCTCCTTTGGTGAAACAGGGGTACAGCTCACGGAGCGCGAGTTTGCCATACTCCAACGCGTCTGCCGCAATATGAGCTATCATGAGATTGCACAGGAGCTTGGCATCACAAAGCGCACCGTGAGCTTCCACATCAGCAACATGCTCAGCAAGACCGGACACAAGAGCATCATCGGTCTTGCCGTTGAGGCCGCCGAAAAGGGATATGCCAGCGGGAAGGACTAAACTTTATCAAAGCAGAATACCGCTCCTGCCCGCCTCTCTACTGCAATAAGTCCATCAATAGTAAAATAAGTATCTTCATCACTATAAAGATACCATACAGCAGTTTTGTGATGCCGTATTGAATCAAGAGCGCCACTATGTGGATAAACTCCTTAACTCCTATGATGATACCTTGCATAAGTCCCATCACCCCTGTTTTTGAAATCCATCATCCGCTCCGTCCCGTCGCTCTCCTGTCCGCTCAAGGCCGAGAATGTGCCTGCGTCCGCGCGTCAGCTCGTCATACATGCGATAACCGTACATGATACACGCAGGACACGGACTCTGCACAAATCGTATCAGCCCGAGATGATAGGGACAGTGCGCACACGGCGGATGCACGGCATGAAAAATATTTTGCAGGATACCCATGATACATACCTCCCATATCACTTTTTCTGTCTGCCTTTATTTTACCAGAGTGTTCACATCCACAGGTCGCCGCACAGGCGACATTTTTTATCCGTTGTCCGTACAGAAAAAGGCATGGACAGCTATTATCCATGCCAAAGTAATGTTTATCCTTGTCATCCCTGTATCATACATCAACGCATAAAGATCACATCAGTACATCCATCCCCATCTCATACAGAATCCCATTCACCGTGTCAATATCGTATCCCTCCATAATGCAAAACTCCATCACAAGATCGTATTCACGTGCGGGTGAGATCCCATAGCCCGCGCTCGCGAGCAGATCCTTCGCCTCGTCGAGATTCAGCCTGAGCGCAAATATAAGAGCATAGACGACCTTGATTTTCGGCTGGTAGTTCTTGTCGTTGCGCATCTTGGAAAAATGCTTGCGGTCTATCCCCGCACGCTTGTAAACTTCAACATCGGTCATACCGCGCTCGTCAATGAGACGCAGAAGGCGCTCGGAAAAGGTTTCATCTGCCTTGTCGATCCTACTCCTCAGGCGTGAAAGAATGCCGTCCAGGTGCGTACCGAAGCGCGGGCACACAATGCCTGCACCGTGTATTGGGGATTCTGCGCGTACGCCGCGTTTACGCACGGCGCCGTACCGCTCACGCACTTTCTCAAAGGAAGAATGTGTATGGTGCGGCATCTCACACGGCACCTCCTCGATGCTCTCGGCGACATCCCGCAGGTGCGCTGTGATGTAGCGGCGAATCTCTGCCATGAGCTGCGCCGATGGGGTTTGAGCGGGGGAAAGCATGAGCGTTCTCCTTTCAGATTCTTTTCATATAATTTTAACATGAGAAAAATGTCCCTGCAAGAGATTTGTTTTCCCAAAAGGGCCCCCGCCATGCCCCTAGCTCAATTCTTGCCACTTCTCCTCTTTGCAAGATGCTCGCTGATCTTCTTTGACCAGCTCGGCACAACGACGCCCGTCTTGGAAAATGCCATTGTCATTGTACCAAGCGTTGAAAAATTCTCGCGCACCCCCTCATCGTCACAAGCGAACTCCACAGCGTTCCCGACGCGAATGCCAAGCCCGCTCGCAACCTGCACAGCGTCGATATTCACACCGAGAAAGATGAATGCCCAACCCGCCTCCTTTTCCTGACGCCTCACCATTGCCTTTACCTGATCCGCTGTATATACTGAAATACAGCAAAAGAAAGGAATCGGAGGAAAACATGATCTACACGGCACACTACACTTCCCCGCTCGGCGGGATGACACTCATGAGCGACGGAACCGCACTGATCGCACTCGACTTTGACGAGCAGAAATATTTGCTGGAGGGGCTGGAGACAAATCGACAGCAAAAAAGTCTCCCCGTATGCGAGGAGACCTGTCATTGGCTTGATCTGTATTTTAGCGGCAACGAACCAGACTTTATGCCACCGCTCGCGCCAGCGGGTACCGCGTTCCAACAGTCGGTATGGGAGATCCTGCGCACGATTCCATACGGCACGACGACGACCTACGGGGCGATTGCAAAACGCCTCGAACAAGACACCGGAAAGCGTATGTCCGCGCAAGCGGTCGGTGGAGCCGTAGGGCGCAACCCCATCTCCATCATCATCCCCTGTCACAGAGTCATCGGCAGCGATGGCAGTTTGACGGGCTATGCGGGCGGACTTGACAAAAAGGAGTATTTGTTGCGAACGGAAGGCATCGTCTTGCCAAAAATGCCCTGTCGAACACCTCGGAATGCATGAAAAAGCACCTGCAAGATTGCAAGTGCTTCCATGAACTTTATTTAAGCGGAATTTTCTCGGCTCAGATCTAACTGGGGCTGACCGTTTACACGACAGCACCTTTTCTGTGTCTATTATATATTCCACTGTTCAAAACAGTCAAGTGTGAAGAAAACGATTCTACATGACAGCTAGGCTGTCAAAAATAAAAATAGAACAGAAAAAGGCTTCCGGGCAAAAGCCCCGGAAGCCTTGATTTTACTGGCAGAGAGGGTGGGATTCGAACCCACGGCAGCTCATCACTGCACTTGATTTCGAGTCAAGCACCTTCGACCACTCGGACACCTCTCCATTTACGCTTTACGCGACACGAAGCATTATAGCATAGGCAGTGTCTATTGGCAAGGGATTTTTTAGAGCAGCCATCCACCACAGCAATGCGTCAAGGTGTATTGCATTGAATATCATTTGATGATTTTTCTATTGCGGCACGCTCTCCACAGCATTGAACAAAGAGGCGTTTTTACTTTATACTACAATTGCCGCAAGCGCCGTTCCAAGATCGGCAAGGAGGTCGTCGATGTGCTCAATGCCAACGGAAAGACGCACCGTCCCCTGTCCGATGCCGGAGGCGGCAAGCTCTGCTTCGCTCATCTGGGAATGCGTGGTCGTTGCGGGATGAATGACGAGCGACTTCACGTCCGCGACATTGGCAACGACAGAAAAGAGTCTCAGACTGTCGATGAAGCGGAATGCCTCATCACGTCCCCCCTTCACATCAAAGGTAAAGATGGAAATGCCGCCCTGCGGGAAGTAACGCTTGTAGATCGCGTGGTCGGGATGGCTCACGAGGGAGGGATGGTTGACCTTTGCGACGTTCGCGTGCTGCGCGAGAAAATCGACAATTTTCAGTGCGTTTTCCACATGGCGTTCCACGCGCAGGGAAAGCGTCTCAAGCCCATGGATGAAGTGAAACGCATTGTACGGGGAAATGGTCGCCCCTGTATCACGCAGGATGAGTGCGCGGACGTAGATAATGAACGCGCAGGCGCCGAGTGCATCGACAAAACTGACACCGTGATAGCTGGCATTCGGCTCTGTGAGATGCGGGAACCGCCCCGATGCCCGCCAGTCAAATTTTCCGCTGTCAACGATGATGCCGCCAAGCCCCGCACCATGCCCGCCGAGGAATTTCGTCGCCGAATGCACGACGATGTCAGCCCCATGTTCAATCGGGCGCAGAAGATAGGGCGTTGCAAAGGTATTGTCAATGACGACGGGAAGCCCGTGCCGATGTGCAATTTCCGCGACGGCTTCAATATCAATCAAGTCTGCATTCGGATTCCCGACGGTTTCGATATAAATGCACTTGGTATTTTCCCGAATGGCATCCTCAAATGCTTGAAGGCCCGCCTTTGGGTCCACAAAGCTCACGCTGATGCCCCAATCTTTCATGGTGTGGGCAAAGAGGTTGAACGAGCCGCCATAGATGGTCTGCTGGGAAACGATGTGATCCCCCACATGGGCGAGGCTCTGTATCGCCGCTGTAACGGCGGCTGCTCCTGAAGCAAAGGCAAGTGCCGCGGCACCTCCTTCAAGCGCTGCGATGCGTTTTTCAAAGACCTCCTGCGTGGGGTTCATAAGCCTGCCGTAGATATTTCCGGCATCGCGCAGGGCGAAACGGTCGGCCGCATGCTGTGCACTGTGAAATACATACGCCGCGTTCTGGTAGATGGGGACGGCGCGGGCATCCGTCACCGGATCCGGCTGCTCCTGCCCCACGTGTACTTGCAGGGTTTCAAAATGATAATTCTGGCTGCTCATAAATATGCCCCTTTTCTCTCAAATACTGCATACTCAGTGCGTCCATATTATCTGTATTTTTTTAGCCTGTCAATAGAGCGATTCTCTCTTTCTCTCTTTGATAAAACTTTATATATTTAATAATTACTATTGACAAATAAATTACAGCTAGGTATAATGACTTACATAACGCAGATATGAAAATATCCGCAGGAGTTCTATCATATGAAAGGGGTTTTACTTATGAATAAGGATCTGACAAATGCGCTGAATGGTTATATTGCAAATATTGGTGTTGGTTATATTAAGCTGCACAATCTCCACTGGAACGTCGTCGGCTCGCAGTTCAAGGCAGTGCATGAGTATCTTGAGTCACTCTACGATTCGTTCGCAGATGTGCTTGATGAGAGTGCCGAGATCCTCAAGATGTGTGGTGAGCAGCCGATTGCCAGCCTGAAGGAGTATCTTGCCCACGCAACGATCAAAGAGCTGCCGGATAGCAAGGTGGATCAGAAGCAGGCACTTCAGACTGCCCTCGCCGATCTTGAGACGCTGCGTGACCAGGCAGCCTCCATCCGTGCCCTTGCAGACAAGGAAGATGTCTTTGGTGTGACAAATATGATGGAGGATCACATCCAAAACTATGCAAAGCAAATCTGGTTCCTCAAGTCCATGCTTGCCTAAGTCCTTAGTGCACACGCTGCATATCTAAATAGGAGAGCCGCATCAGCTGCATTTGAGCTGATGCGGCTCTCCTTATTTGTGCTGTGCCGATTTACTGCACGCCCGCGCCATCGAGGGCGCTGCGGACACTCCTTTCCGCCCCCTGCAATTTTTCCATTTCGTCTTTTGGCAGACGTACTTCAAAGGAACGCACAATGCCGTCCCTGCTAATCATGCGCGGGATCGAGAGCGCCACGCCCCGCATCCCGTATTCACCCTCAAGAACCGCCGAACAGGGCAGGATGGTATGCTCGTTGTAGAGAATCGCCTTGATGAAGCGGCAGGCGACCATTGCAATGCCTGTGTTGGTAAAGCCCTTGAGATTGATGACATCGTACGCCGTCTGAATCAGCTCCTGTTCGACTGCCTTGCGGTCGAGGCGCTCTGTATAGTGGAAATATTCATCGAGATGCTCAATGCCAAGCCCCGCACAGTTGACAGTGGACCACGCGACAAAGGCATCGTTCCCATGCTCACCGAGAACATACCCATGGATGTTTTTGGGATCCATGTCGTAGTGTTGTGCGAGAATGTAGCGGAACCGATAGGTCTCCAGCATTGTGCCGGTACCGAGAATCTTTGCCCGCGGGTAATCGAACTCGGTTGAGACGACATAGGTCGCAACATCGAGCGGGTTGGTAATCATGATAATCATGGCTTCTTTTGTATATTTCACGATTTCACCAAAGATGGAGCGCATGATCTTCGTATTTGTACTGGCAAGCCTTAGGCGGTCGGGCGTTTCTCCCGGCAGAATGGACGGCCCTGCCGTAATGACGATAAACGCGGCATCCCGACAGTCCTCGTAGGTACCGGGATGTATTTTGATGTTGGTGCTGTATGGCGAGGACATGGCATGACTTGTATCGAGCGCCTCACCACGTGCCAAATCCATATTGAGATCAATCAGCGCGATTTCTGAGGCAAGCTGAAAGTCTGCAATTTTGTTGAGTACGGCAGAACCGACGTTGCTCGTCCCGATGATGACGACTTTCCCTTGATTGACTGACATAGAAGAACCTCCTAGCACAATGAAAAAACGCCTGGCTTCACATCCATGATGTGAAATCAGGCGAAACAGACAACACGAAAGATCTCTGTGAAAGGAATATATAAGATACCACCAGATATGTGCCGGACATGGTGCCACTTCTTTTCTCATCCCTGCCGCAGGATCTCCTGCACCATTATCCTAGCACCAGGATGAATCATTGTCAATGCTTTTTGTATCATTTACTCCAAGAAGTCTCGCAGTACCTTGCTGCGGCTCGGGTGGCGGAGTTTACGCAGGGCCTTTGCCTCAATCTGGCGGATGCGCTCACGCGTGACGCCAAAGCTCTGTCCGACCTCTTCGAGTGTGCGCGACCTGCCGTCCTCCAGCCCAAAGCGCAGACGCAGAACGTTTTTCTCGCGCGGGGTCAGTGTTTCGAGCACCTCTTCAAGCTGTTCGCGCAGGAGCATAAAGGAGGCCGCCTCCGCAGGGGCAGGCGCCGCCTCATCCTCGATGAAGTCGCCCAGATGGGAGTCTTCCTCCTCACCAATCGGCGTTTCGAGCGATACCGGTTCCTGTGCAATCTTCATAATCTCATGCACACGCGATACACTCAGCCCCATCTTCTCTGCAATCTCCTCCGGTTTGGGATCGCGTCCAAGTTCCTGCAAAAGTTGGCGGGAAATGCGCACGAGTTTATTGATGGTCTCTACCATATGGACAGGGATGCGGATGGTGCGCGCTTGGTCGGCAATGGCACGCGTAATGGCTTGGCGGATCCACCACGTCGCGTAGGTGCTGAACTTATACCCCTTGTTGTAGTCAAATTTCTCGACAGCCTTTAAGAGCCCGAGATTGCCCTCCTGAATGAGGTCGAGAAAGAGCATCCCACGTCCGACATAGCGCTTGGCGATGCTCACAACGAGGCGCAGATTTGCCTCCTCAAGGCGGTGACGCGCACGCTCATCGCCCGCTTCCATCCGCTTTGCGAGTTCGACTTCCTCCTCTGCCGTGAGGAGGGCAACGTGACCGATTTCCTTAAGGTACATGCGGACGGGATCATCGAGACTGACCCCCTCGGGAACAGACAGATCAATCTCCGGTTCCTCCTCCTTTTCGGCAGTCTCCTCCTCGACAGGCTCCACCGCTGCCGGCTGGTCGTCAATGATGTCAACGCCCTCTTTGCTGAACCGCTCATACATATCGTCCATTTCATCGGGAGACATGTCCTGTGTTTGCAGTGCGTCGATGAGTTCAGCATAGGTCAGCGTGCCGCCGTTTGCCTTCCCTTTGCAAAGCAGTCTGTCTATAATTTCGGCGCTGCCTGTCGTCCTCTGCTCCGCCCCCTTTGCCATAACACTGCCCTCCTGTCAACGGTATCCACTGAAACCATACGGATTTACTCTTGCTGCAACGCTACAAGCTATAGGTCAAAGTTCCCCTGCAGCTTGCGCAGACGCACGGGATGCCGCAGCTTCCTGAGCGCCTTCGCCTCGATCTGTCGGATGCGCTCACGCGTCACGCCGAAGTTCTGCCCAACTTCCTCAAGTGTGCGCGCCCGCCCATCCTCCAGCCCAAAGCGCAGACGCAGCACATCGGCTTCACGTGTGGAAAGGGTCTTTAGAACGCTGGCAATCTGCTCTTTGAGCAACATCATAGAGGCGGCATCGGCAGGATCGAGCGCCGCTTCATCCTCGATGAAGTCGCCCAGATGGGAGTCCTCCTCTTCGCCAATCGGCGTTTCGAGCGACACTGGTTCCTGCGCGATTTTCATAATCTCGCGCACGCGCGGGGTACTCAGCCCCATCTCCTTGGCGAGTTCCTCGGGACTTGGGTCGTGTCCATTTTCCTGCAAAAGCTGGCGCGACACGCGCACGAGTTTATTGATGGTTTCTACCATATGAACAGGGATGCGGATGGTGCGTGCTTGGTCGGCAATCGCGCGTGTAATGGCTTGGCGGATCCACCATGTTGCATAGGTACTGAATTTATAGCCCTTGCTGTAATCGAATTTCTCGACCGCCTTTAAGAGGCCGAGATTGCCCTCCTGAATGAGGTCGAGAAAGAGCATCCCGCGCCCAACATAGCGCTTTGCAATGCTCACGACGAGACGTAGATTCGCCTCCTCTAAGCGCCGCCGCGCAGAAAGATCTCCTGCCTCCATGCGGCGTGCGAGCGCAACCTCCTCCTCGGCTGTCAGCAGCGGAACGCGTCCAATTTCCTTGAGGTACATACGGACGGGATCATCGAGTGCGACACCCTCAGGCACCTCAAGTACATCTGCCGCATCTTCCTTGTCCTCTCCTTCTGCGTCCCCTCCAGAGGCAGCTGCCGCATCGTCGATGATGGCAATGCCCTCATCATTGAGCTTTTGGTATATATGATCCATATCGTCAGGTGTGATTTCTTTTATATTCAGTGCTTCGATCAGTTCATCGTATGTGAGCAGGCCGCCGTTGCGTTTGCTCCGTGCAAGCAATACATCAATCTGCTTGATCTCATGTTCTTTTCTTTCAATTCTTTCAACTCGTGCTGCTGTATTTTGCATAAAGCCCCCTCCTTTCAAAGCGGAATTTCTTTTTAATATAAATTATCACAAAATATATCGTATCAAATCGCTGTAATCTAAACGAAAATATAAGTAAAATAGTGTATTAATCCGTGTCTATACGCATAATTTCATCCTGAATTTTCTTCACTTCATTTAATTCGTCAATATATGCGGCTTTTCCTTCTTGCAGCATCTCTTCTGCCAGACGGGTGTGCCGTTCGAGCTGTGCCGTGAGATGGGCATGGCGCACCGTGCGCAGTGCCTCCTCTGTGGCAGGGCGCCCCTCCTCGACGAGCGCACGGGAGATCTCTGCCCCCGCTGCGGCATCCAGCCCCGCGATGAATGCGGCATCGAGCGTCCCGCCGGCTGTGATATGCGCCGCAGCGGTCTCAAAAATCATACGAAAAAGACTATCTGGAAATTCTGAAAGCGGTGCTGCTTCTGAAATCTTTTCGAGTATCCCCTCATCCTGCCAAAGCGCGAAAATCAATCCGCGTGCTGCGCGGCGCACGGCACTGTCCATGCGGTGTGGCTGTGCGGCAGATGCCGCAGTGCTCTGTGTTTGCTGTGTCTCCTGCGGCCGAAAGCGCCGCAGTGCATCCGTAATCAGCCCCTCATCGAGAAAAAGCTCCCGCGCGAGCTGTCGCACATAGGCGCTGCGCGTCACTGCATCTGTGATCTCTTGGAGGACGGGCAGCATGGCCGTGAGGGCGGCGCGCTGTCCCTCTGCCGTGCCGCGCTCGCACTGGGCGAGCACGCGGCGCAGATGGTACTCCGGCACGGGCAGCGCCGCAGCAGTGAGCGCACGGAATGCCTCCGCCCCGTGGGCACGAATGTATTCATCGGGATCCTTGCCATCGGGCAGTACGAGCACACGCACCTCCGCTGCACGCCCGCGCACTGCTGCAAGTGCGCGCAATGTCGCCTCCTGCCCTGCCGCATCACTGTCATAGCAAAAGATAATACGTGGTGCACGGCGCAGGAGAAGCGCCGCATGATCGCTCGTAAAGGACGTGCCGAGCGTTGCAACAACATTCAGCACCCCCGCCTCCCATGCAGCGATGGCATCCATATACCCCTCGACGACGATGGCGCAGTCCTCGCGTACAATCGCACGATGGGCGCGGTCAAGACCAAAGAGGAGCTTTCGCTTGTTAAAGATGGGCGTCTCCGCTGTATTGAGATATTTCGGCATGACGTCCCCAAGCGCACGTCCGCCAAATCCGACAATGCGCCCACGCACATCCGCGATGGGGATGATGACACGACCACGAAAGCGGTCATATAACCCGCCGCCGTGCTCACGCAGGGCAGAAAGCCCCGCCGTGACAAGGAGTTTTTCTGATATGCCGCGCCGCAGGAACGCATCGGAAAGCTTTGACCATGCGTCTGGCGCAAAACCAAACCCATAGCGTTCCACCGCCGCATCCGTGATGCCGCGCCCCATGAGATACTCCTTCCCCGCTGCCCCATAGGGTGTCACCGTAAGACAGCTGTGAAAAAAATCCCGTGCGAGTGCATTCACGCGGCGCAGATCATCCATCATGCGCAGGCGCTCCTCCTCATGCGGGTCGCTGCTGCGCGCGGGGCTCGGAATCCCGAGCTGCTCTGCCTGCCTCTGAATCGCCTCAAAGGGCGTGATATGCTCCATGAGTGAGATGAACTTAAACGCATCCCCCCCCGCATGGCACCCAAAACAGTAGAAAAATCCGTCGGCAGGCACGACGGAAAACGACGGTGTCTTTTCTTGATGAAAGGGACAGCATCCCCAGTAGCGGTTTCCCTTGCGCTTTAGGGGGACATACCCCTGCACGACGGCGAGGATGTCGGTCTGCGCACGTACCTGCTGCACAAAAGCATCCATCCTCGGGTCACGCATAGGTTTATTTCTCCTTATACAGCAACGGAAAGGACGCGGCAAGATCTTCTTTGAAACAAGATCCCATGCCCTAATCTGCTAAATCGGCTGAATCGTCATCTGATGAACCGGCGGTACAAAAATCTCATGAAAGAGGGCAACGGCAAAGCTGTCCGTCAGCCCCGCCACATAGTCAACAACACACTGCTCCCGCCCCCAACGCGCGGCACGCGCAACAAATTCCGCCGGCAGTGCATCAAATGCCTTCATAAAATGCGCAACGAGGGCGCGCAGGACAAAGCCCGCCTGTTCGCGCTCGTGCGCAAGGGTTTTTGAATGGTAGATGCGCTCGAACATAAAGCTGCGGAATATATCCATCACGGTCTGTACATTCGCTGAGAGTGCCGCATCGCCACGTGCGCCGGATGTGACAATCATGTCTGAGACCATGCTCGTAATCATCGCGGATGTATCTGTGCCAAACGCCTCGCGTACCTCTTTGGGCAGCTCTTTGGGCGCAAGCAGCCCCGCGCGCAGACTGTCGTCATAGTCGTGGCAGAGGTAGGCAATGCGGTCGGCGATGCGGACAATCCGCCCCTCAAAGGTGCTCGGCATCCCCTTTCCCGTATGGTTCAAGATGCCGTCTTTTACGGGGCCTGTGAGGTTCAGCCCCTGACCACCGCGCTCTAGGATCTCGACCATGCGCAGACTCTGCTCGTTGTGGGAAAAATGCCCTGTCAGCTCCTCCATGACCGCCTCGCCCGCATGTCCGAACGGCGTGTGCCCCACGTCATGACCGAGTGCAATCGCTTCGGTCAGATCCTCGTTGAGGCGCAGCCCGCGGGCTATCGTGCGCGAGATCTGCGCGACTTCGAGACTGTGCGTCATACGCGTACGATAGTGGTCGCCCGCGACGATGTAAACCTGCGTCTTATGCTTGAGGCGCCGAAATGATTTGGAATGGAGGATGCGGTCGCGGTCGCGTTGGAACTTTGTGCGAAAGGGACACTCCTCCATCGGATGACTGCGCTGCGCGGCACGGCTGCGCGCAGCAAGCGGCGAGAGGATCTCCTCCTCGATTGCTTCGGTGCGCTCCCGAACCGTCACGAAAGACACCCCCTATTTAATCACCATCACGGGGATCTTCGATTCCTCCACGACCTTTTGACTGACGCTGCCGATGAGAACGCCCCGGAGCAGTCCAAGTCCTCGGCTGCCCATGATGATCATATCGCTCTGCTGCTCGTCTGCGACCGCGAGAATCGTCTTGGCGATATTCCCGGATTTGACATGCTTACGTGCCTTCATATCCGCCGGAATCTTCTCCCATATCCGGTCAAAGACGATATGGCTCGGAATATCCTTGTTGATGTTGCTCGCCACATAGACAAAGTCAATCTCGGCATTGCATTTCTGCGCAAAAAAAAGTGCCTCATCCACAGCCTTGCACCCATTCACCGAACCATCGACGGGAACAAGAATCCGCTGAATCCTGCTCATTGCAATCCCCCCAATCAGCTTCCAATGCCCCATGATGCCGCTCTGCAGCTCACGCCATATATGAATTTATATCTGTATATTTCGATGATTGGCACAGAAAATCCTTTTTCCCTCTAAAATTTCTTTTTCATGCCGCATATCAAAGCTGTCCATGCTCTTCAAAGCTGAAATAAGCCCCATCCCCGATGATCACATGATCCGTGAGCGGGATGCCGAGCACATTGCCCGCCTCTTTCATTGCGCGTGTCACCTTGTAATCCTCGCCGCTCGGCGCAGGATCGCCGCTCGGATGGTTGTGCGCCAGGATGATATGAGCCGCACCGCAGCGAATGGCAGGCTCAAATACTTCGCGCGCATGGACGAGCGTATTCGTGAGCGTTCCCGTTGAGACTTCCGCCGTCGTGATGATCTCATTCTTCGCACTCAGCGAGAGTACGAGCATGCATTCTTTTTTCGCAAAGCGATAGCGCGGCATAAGTACATCAGCGACATCCTGCGCCCCGGCAACACGTTTGGGTATTTTTTCTGCGGCAAGTACGCGGCGCCCCAATTCGAGTGCAGCGAGCACCGTTGCCGCCTTTGCCGTGCCGATGCCAGGAATCCGCGCAAACTCCTGCGGCGGCATACGCAGCAGCTCTGACAGCCCTGTTTCCTTGAACTGCCCTAAGACGCCGCGTGCAAGATCGAGCACATGCTCCCCGCGCCGCCCCGTCCGCAGGAGAATCGCGAGCAGCTCCGCATCGCTAAGGGCTGCCGCACCGCAGGCGATAAGGCGCTCCCGCGGCAGCTCTCCTGTCGGCAGATCATGCAGGTTCATTGTCGTTGAGGCAAACCCCGGCCTCTTTCGCGAGCGCTGTAACTCTATAAAGCGGCAGCCCCACCACATTCGAAAACGAGCCGTGAATCTCCCTGATATACATGGCTGCCTGTCCTTGTATCGCATAGCCGCCTGCCTTGCCCATCGGCTCACCCGATGCCACATAGCGTGCGATCTCCGCATCGGTCATGGGTGCAAAGTGCACCTTCGTCTCTGCAATCGCCGTATACGCATGTTCGCCAACGACCCAAGCGATCCCCGTCATCACCACGTGCTCACGTCCTGCAAGGACGCTGAGCATACGCCGCGCATCTGCTGCATCCTTGGGCTTTCCAAACGCCATACGGTTCACCACGATCGCTGTATCTGCCCCGAGCACAGCATGCTCTGGGTACTCAGCGGCAACGGTGCGCGCCTTCAGGAGCGCATTGCGCAGCACAGTATCATTGGGAACATACTCCTTCAGCTCCTCTGTGGCACCACTGGGAACCGAGACAAAGCGTGCACCGATTTGACGAAGCAGCGCCCGACGGCGCGGTGAGGCAGATGCAAGAATAAACATAGTGCTCCCCCAATACATAAAGTAAGGAATCACCGATAAAATGAAGGCCATCTTATTGGCATAGATACGTCCGATTTACCAACGAAAAGCGGACAAAAAAGATACGGCAAGATGGCGGTGCTGCGTTTATCGGTGCTTCCTAATAAAAAAGGCGCCGAAATGGCGCCGCCGATTTCTATTTTGATTTATTCGCCCCGCACGGAGAATTTTCCTGCCGGGCGTATGGTCCCTTTTATAGGAGATAACGCAGATAAACGTACACCGTTGAGAGCACAATCGTCAGCAGCATCAGCGGGAAGCCGACCTTAAAGTACCGGATAAAGCTGATGTGTATGCCGCGCTCAGCCGCGAGTCCTGCAACGATGAGGTTTGCCGAAGCCCCGACAAGTGTGCCGTTGCCCCCAAGACACGCCCCAAGTGCGAGCGACCACCAGAGTGGCTCCAAGTTCTCGATCCCCATCGCGCCCATGCCTTGAATGAGCGGAATCATCGTTGCCACAAACGGGATATTATCCAATATGGAGGAAACGAGTGCGCTCATCCAGAGAATCAGCAGCGACGTTGCTGCAAGATCTCCGCCCGTTGCCTCAACCGCCGTCTCTGCAAGCTGTGCGATAATGCCAACCTCAATCAGTCCACCGACAGCGATAAAGAGCCCGATAAAGAAGAAAATCGTCGGCCACTCCACCGCGTGCATCGCCTTTTCCACAAGATGCTCACTGCCACCGGCAAGGAGCAGCAACAAGAAGCCGCCCGTAAGCGCGATGAGGGACGATTCGATATGGGTAAACGAATGTGTAAAAAAGCCGAGAATCGTAATACCGAGGACGAACAGGGCGCGCTTTAATAGCTTTGCATCTGTAATCGCTGCGCGCTCATCCATCTGCATGAGCTGCTCTTGCAGCGCCGGCTCCGTCACGAGCTGTTTCCGATAGAGGATGTTCATGATAAAGAGCACGATCACCAGACAGATGACAGCAATCGGTGCAAGATGCTCGATGAACATGACAAAGGTAAGCTCTTTGACCGCGCTGCCGATCATGATGTTCGGCGGGTCACCGATGAGCGTCGCCGTGCCGCCGACGTTCGAGGCGATGATCTGCGTGAGGAGGTAGGGCATGGGGTCAATCTTTAGACTACTGGTGATGCTAAAAGTCACCGGCACCATGAGCAGCACGGTTGTCACATTATCGAGAAAAGCGGAAAACACCGCCGTGATGATACAGAGATAGATGAGGATGCGGCGCGGCTCTGCCTTGGCAGATTTTGCCGCCTTAATGGCCACATAATCAAAAAGCCCTGTCTCCTTCGTCACACCAACGAGCACCATCATACCGACGAGAAGCCCCAGCGTTTCAAAGTCCACATGGTGCAGCGCCGTCTCCTGTGAGAGGATCCCGAGCAGCATCATCAGTACTGCGCCGATCATCGCTGCAACTGTGCGGTGAATCTTCTCCGACACAATCACCATGTACATGACAACAAAAATAATCCCAGCCAACGTTTCCATAGAGGCGCCTCCTTTGTGGGTTGGATTTGTGCGCAGCGCCATAAACTGACGCCGCACGCGACTTTGTTCATTTTATCACAAAGTTCAAATAGCTGACAAGTTTTTTTCGGCGTACAATTTATGGGCGTGCTACATTCATACGCTCCACAACATCTGGCATAGCGCCTATTTTACAGAGAAACAATGTATTGTATGAAGTGTTGGCTTATAGTATGATAAGAAAGATATATCAGAGAATCTCTCTTACCAAACGAACAAGGGGGCAGTATGCAGGTACAAGTCAATGTAAAACACATGGGGAGACGCAAAAATGCAATTGAGACGCACCCCTATGAGATCGGCGAAGTCCGCGATGTCGGCGCGCTGATTACAGCGTTCGTCACGGCAGAGGTTGCACGGTTCAATGCACGGTTCAATGCACGGGCAGAGGCAGGGGAGACGGCACTCACCTATCTGACAAATGCACAGATTTCTGATGGTGCCGCGGCGGGGAAAATCGCATTTGGCACAGACTACAATGGGAAGGTGCAGGATCTTGCTGCAGCAGTAGAAAATGCACACCAGTGCTTTGTGGACGGCATCTATCGGATTTTTGTCAATGGAGAGGAACTGGAGGATGCACTCAGCGCCCCCGTCCATCTCAAAGAAAACGACGAAATCACCTTTGTCCGCCTGACAATGCTGGCGGGCCGCATGTGGTAATAATCGAGGAGGAAAGAGATGATCAACTACCGTTTGTCCGAAGATCAGCTGACCGCCTATCTTAAAACCTTAAAGGCAGGGCGCAAATCGCTCGATGCGCAGGGAAAAAAGCTGCTCGATGCACTCTTTTTCTATCAAGATAGGGATGGTGACCCCGACTATGACTGGACGCGCATCGCGATACATTTTAGGCAGGAGAGGCGCGGCAAGATATGCACTGCAGAGGATGTGCTGCCGCCCGCGCTCTATCCCGTCCTTGATCTGATGATGGGAGCGGCACTGCGCGAGGATCTCGTGGACATCGCGCAGCATCTTGTCAACTCCCCATATACCATGGGCTATTATCGCCGACTGATTCGTTCGCGCGACTACCATCAGCACGCGGTAAAGATCTGGAAACTCGCAGAGGACTTGATTCTCCAGCACTGCGAGGAGATGCGCGTGCCCCGGCTGTTGCGTGAGGGATCATCGAAACGCGCCCCTCTCCCACCCGAACAGCTTGCCGTCTGGCTCGATCGCGGCGATGAGGAAGTGCTCTCCATCGTCCATGATATGCTCGTCAGCGAGAACAATACGAACGTGCTCACCTATGATGTGCTGTGCGCCATTTTCAAGTCGAATCGCACGGAGCTGGTCGAACTCGTCGGAAAGCTCCTGCTCGCCGGCAAACTACAGGAGGGACTGCGGCAGGCCATCTGTGAGACGATGGACTGCGGACGGCAGGAACATTTCGTCTATATGATGGGCATTATTGAGGAGCACAATCTGATCCGCTTCTCGTCCATACGCCGCGCGATTGCAACGACCATCGGCATCGGCGGCGACTATGCGGACCGCATAGACAAAAAACAGCTTGCACTCATGCTGCGCGTGCTGCGCGACCCGCAGGAAGCGGATATACTGCTCCGCAGCGCAGACAACATGGAGGCGATGGTCGGGCTTTGGTACAAGGGGAGCTGCGATCTCACGGAGCTGATGGCGGGCATGGAGCAGATCCTCACAGACGGCAGACCGCACTCTGTCCTGCTCGTCTCGTACGTTCTCAGAGCGGTGCAGGATGAGACATATGAGCGGCATATCGCAAAGCGCGTGCTCGCGCAGATTGCAGACGGCACACTCGATGCAGATGCAATGCAGAGGATTGCCTGCTATCTGCCCTATATAACGGGAAATTTCTACATGCCCGAGCCGGAAAATTTTGCCCAAGACTTCGACGCTGCAGTGTATTTTAAGGACAAACAGGAAGCCATCGCATTCTTTGACCTCTGCGCACGTGCAATGGAACAGATGAAACGCAAGGAAATAGAATATCGTCCGTGCATCTTCCCGTGGTACGGGGTGACCCTCACGAAGTGTGCACTTGCAAGAGCTATGGTCCTCGCCGCGCTCTCTGCAGACGGCGCACTAACAGACCGCGTTGCGCCCGTCCTCCCCCTCTCCTACACGGGGCAGCGGGCTGCCCTCTTTCTGCTCGATAGGCCAAAGACGGCGGTGCAGGAAGCGGCAGTCATCGAGCTCCTCCGCGTGGCACCTGAGACAGCAACGCGCATCATGAAGAAACAAAATCTCGTGCCGCACCACCGCGCAGATCTCGCTGCCCTGCTGCGTCTCAAAACGGTGCAGGTGCGCCGCGCGGTACTGGATCTGCTTTATACACAGGAGGATGTGCCGCTCCTTGCAACGATTGAGGAACTCCTTACGCAAAAAGACGTGAACAAGCGCCTCGGTGCGCTCGACCTCCTGCTGCGCTGCAAGGCGGACGGACGCACCTCGCAGAAGGAGCTGCTCGCGCTGGCGCACGGCATCAAGGAGCCGACCTCAGACGAGCAGGTGCTCATCGACGAGCTGGCGGGCACTGCGAGCGAGGACGCACGCGAAAAGGAGCTCTACGATGCCTCATATCGTCCGGACTTCACCATCGACATCCAGTACACTGAGAAAAAGAACGGCATCCGCAGTCTGCTCAGCCGCATCATTGGCGCGCAGAAGGAGAACGCAGCAAATGGTTACGACATGGCGACAAACACGGTTCACGTTGTCAACACGCTCACACTTGCCGACATATTCCCACGCTCGGATGCGGAGTTGCTCGCCATCACAGAGAAACTGAATGTACTCTACACGCAGCACGAGGACTACGAGTACAAGGCACGTTGGTACAGGAGCGATGATACGACGCTTGCCGCAGGCTTTTACGAACGGGTAGACGCGGAGCGGGCGAAAGCTTCCCCCGAACATATCAAATACTATCCGCTCTCTGATGTATGGGAGAATTTCTATCAGAGCGAAATCAAGGACTTTGTCACACTCTATCAGCTTGCCGTCATGCTGAAGATGCCCAAAGCAGAGGACGCGAACTTTGAAAAGGCGCTGAAGCGCATAACAGGACAGTCACGGACATCCTTCTCGGCCGCACTTGCCGAAAAGGGTCTGAAGTACTTTGGCGGAGGGTACGGCGGAGAGCGTGCGGGACGCGACCTCGTCCGCGTGCTCTACGAAACACATGCACAGGAGAATGCGCCGTTCCTCTTTGCCGCAGGGCTTCTCCTGATGAGCCGCGCCTATGAATGTTTCGACGAGAATCTGTTCCTCGTGGAGTACAAAAATCAGTGGCGCTCAGGCAGAACGCGGCAGATCATGCACCACAACGCTCTTATGCAGACCGCCCTGCACGGCGCACAGCTCTACGCAGACGAAGCAGAGTTTGCAGCGTCCTACGCCCTGCGTTACCGCATGATGGAGCGGCTCGAAGCCCATCTCCTGCATACGAAACAAGAGCCTGACGCGGGCATGATCGGCATGATCGAACACGCCAAGGCACAGATCCTCGGCATGGTGAAAAAGGACGTGTTCTATCAGATGCTCCTCGGTGGGCAGGCAGAGACGGTGGACAAGGACGCTCTCCTCGCACAGCAGCGCACAGAATGCACCCGCCTATCCGTCCTGGAGCGCTATCGAGGGGGGATGCTCCCCGACCCGAATGATCTGGGATACAAGGCAATTCAGACAGAGGACACACTTTCCTTTATCAAAGAGGAAGGGCAAAAAATCATTGACTATATCACCCTTGCAGAACTGCGGCGCGGCGACTCGCCTGCAAAACACTCGGGCTGTGTAAGCTGCATCCGGCGCGTCGAAGGGATTCCAACACTCGTGCGCATCCTTCAGGCGCTCGGTAAGCTGAAGCTGGACCGCGGGAGCTGGTACTACGGCGCAAACGAGGCAAAGGCATCGACACTGAGCCACCTGCTGAAAGTCTGCCATCCACGTACGGATGAGACGGCGGCAGATCTAAAGGCGGCGCTTGTGGGGACAGGTATCACGGAGCAGCGCCTCATCGAGACCGCTATGTATGCGCCGCAGTGGATTGAACTGCTCGAATCCCATCTCGGCTGGCGCGGCATGGCAAGCGGCTGCTGTTACTTCCAAGCGCATATGAGCGACATCCCGAAGGACAGGGAGGGCATCATCGCGCGGTACACACCGATTGCCATTGAGGATCTCAAGGCGGGTGCGTTTAACATCGACTGGTTCCGCGCCGCCTACAAAGAGCTTGGCAAAGCGCATTTTGACCTCCTCTATGAGAGTGCAAAATACATCTCTGACGGCGCAAAACACGCGCGGGCACGCAAATTCGCCGATGCGGTACGCGGCAAGATGAAGCTGGCGGAGGTCGAAAAGGAAATCAAGGCAAAACGCAACAAGGACCTCGTCATGAGCTATGGACTGATCCCCATGAAGCGTGCAAAGGAAAAGGATATGCTCGCACGCTATAAATTCCTGCAAAATTTCCTCAAAGAGAGCAAACAGTTCGGCGCACAGCGCCGCGCAAGTGAAGCAAAAGCTGTCGAAATCGGGCTGTCGAACCTTGCACGCAACTGCGGGTTTGACGACGTGACGCGTCTCGTATGGACGGCAGAGACGAGACTGATTCAAGAATTTTCCGCACACTTTACACCAAAGGCCATCGAGGGCACAGAGCTGTGGCTCTCCGTCGCAGAGGACGGCAAGGCATCCATTTCCTACACGAAAAACGGCAAGCCGCTGAAGGCACTTCCTGCAAAGCTCAAAAAACATGCCTACGTTCTGGAGCTAAAGGAAGCAGAGAAGAACCTTAGGGAGCAATACAGCCGTTCAAAGAAAATGCTTGAGGAGGCGATGGAGGACGCCACACCGCTCCTTATGCATGAGGTTGCGAGCCTAATGGAAAACAACCCCGTCATTGCCCCGCTCTTAAAGGTGCTCGTATTCAAGTCGGAGAACGGTCTCGGCTTCTACGAGGGAGGTGCACTCATGGCGCCTGACGGCACGCGCACAGAGGTCGCAGGACAGGAGATGCAGAGCTAAAAATCGCCCACGCACTCGACCTCTACGAGAGCGGTACATGGGCGGCGTATCAAGCATACCTCTTTGAGCGTGAGATCAAACAGCCCTTTAAGCAGGTATTCCGCGAGCTGTATGTCAAGACTGCGGATGAGCGCGGCAAAAAGGCCAGCCTGCGCTACGCGGGGCATCAGATCCAGCCCGCCAAGACCGTCGCGCTTCTAAAGACGCGTCGCTGGGTGGTTGACGGTGAGGAGGGGCTACAGCGGATTTACTACAAGGCGAACATCATCGCACGCATATATGCGCTTGCCGACTGGTTCTCTCCTGCCGATATTGAGGCACCAACACTCGAATGGGTGGATTTCTTCGACCGAAAGACGTTTAAGAAACTGCCGATAGACAACGTCCCCGACCTCATCTTTACCGAGGTCATGCGTGACGTTGACCTCGTTGTCTCCGTTGCGCACGTCGGCGGCGTCGATCCCGAGGCGAGCCACTCGACCATTGAGATGCGCCGCGCCATCGCAACGTTCAACCTGCCGCTGTTCAAACTGGAAAACGTAAGGCTGGAGGGGACGCACGCGCATATCACGGGTAAGCTCGGCGACTACACCGTCCACCTCGGCAGCGGCGTTGTACAGCAGAAGGCAGGCGCGATGATAAACGTCCTGCCCGTCCACAGTCAGCATCGCGGACGCCTCTTCCTGCCGTTCCTCGATGAGGACCCAAAGACTGCGGAAATCATGTCAAAAATCATCCTCTTTGCCGAAGACGGGAAAATCAAAGACCCGTTCATTTTAGAGCAGATCCAAAGAGTGCGCTGACTGCATAAAAAAGCCAGTCGTATGCTAAGCATACGACTGGCTTTTTTATGCAATAATCCTTTACTTTTTCCGATAGATGATGGGACTGCGCACGACGTACTCAAACGGTGCGCTGAGGCAGTGGACGAGGCGCGTAAACGGAAAGAGGAACGCGACCGCCATCCACGCCAGCATATGGATACGGAACATAAGCGGCACGTTCTCCATATAGCCAATCTCAGGACTGAGCATGAGAAGGGAGCGGAACCACGGTGAAATTGTTTCGCGGTAATCAAAACCGCCCTGCACAGCGTTCAGCGTTGTGGATGCACAGCCCGTAAAGATGGCGAGAAAGAGGAAGAGATAAATCCACCTGTCCATGCAAGAGGTATTGACGGCCATCCGATCCTTGCCGAAGCGGCGAATGAGCAGCAGGATGAACCCCCCGAAGAAAAGAATCCCTGCGGGTACGCCCCCGCCGAGAGCAATGATGTGATAGAGATGTTCATTGATGCCCGCCGCCTCGGTCATGAACTTCGGAATGAGCACGCCGATGATGTGCCCGCCGAGCGCCATGACAAGCCCGAGGTGGAACATCGGCCCCGCGATCTTCAGGTCGCTCTTGGAGAGGAACTGACTGGACTTCGTTGTCCAGTTCCGCTCAAAGACGGTGTAGCGCACGATCGTCCCCACGATGAGAAACGTGAATGCGATGTAGGGGAGCACGCCCCATATGAATTGTTTCATTATGCTGTCCTCCCTTCGAGAGCGGATGCCTCCGTAAGCACGACATCAAGGAGAAACGCATACGGCAGTTTCGCCTCGATGAGACGGTCACGCAAAAGTTCGAGCTTTGGCCGCACCTCCGTTAGGATGTGCACCGCCTGTGGCTCAGATACCGCCGAGGCAAGCTCTAAGAGCGCAGGCAGATAGTCCGGCAGTTCGTTCTGGAGGTCAAAACCGCTGTCGAGAAAGAGCTGCTTGTAGCGCAGCAGTTCCTCGGACTGTTTGCCAAAATCCGTGCGGTTATGCGTTGTGAGATAGAGGTTCGTATTCTGCGAGAAGTCAAAGGCGCGCACATAGGCATCCTCGAACTCTCCTTGGCTGCTCTCCTGTATATAGTCAAAGAATTCCTCAAACACTGCACGCGATTGGGGACGCTCGATCTCCGAGGCAGCAGCAGCACATGCCGGAACACTCTCCCACCATGCGGCAGACGGATATTCAAAGAGATATGCCGCAAGAAGCAGCTCATTGCGGATGCGGTTGACAGGCTCCATCAGCAGCAGCCTCCGGGACATGCATAGCCAACCGCGCCTTGCAGCTCGCGCAGCTTTTCATGCGTGACATCCTGAAGCCCCGCGGGGATATTGAAGCGGTCGCGGCGCTTTGCAACGCCGAGCAGGCGGTACATCGCCTCATAGGTTTCAATATCGTGCGTGAGGCCTTCCGGCAGGGCTTCGCCCGTCTGCTTTGCACGCATGACGGCACGCAGCTCGAGGAGGACGTGCAGCACGCGCTCGATCGCCGCCTCATCCCCCGCCGTCAAGAGCTGCGCGAGGTAGGCGACAGGGATGCGCATCTCGGCTGCCCCTGGGAAAAATACCTTCTCCTCGACGCGCCGCGCAATTGGGCTGAGGGGCGGTACATACCAGACATTCGGCAGCGTGCGGTACTCCGGATGGAGCGGGAACGCGAGCTGCCACTCAGCGATGAGCCTATACGCGGGCGAATCCTGTGCAGCGCGCATCCAGCGGTCGGGGATGCCCGCCTCCTTTGCCGCCGTTACGACCGCAGGATCGTTCGGGTCGCAGAGCGCACCGAGGTACGCCTTGTAGATATCCTTCGGGTCGGGCGTGGATGCCGCCTCTTTCACCTTGTCCGCATCGTAGAGCAAGACACCGATATAGCGCATACGTCCGACACAGCCGTCGCTGCACACGGTCGGCAGACCGTTCTCAAGACGCGGGAAGCAGAACGTGCATTTTTCCGCCTTGTTCGTCTCCCAGTTGTAGTAGA
>ERZ773035.141-NODE-141-length-60959-cov-11.158873_pt1 | contig 60959 bp, 53 predicted proteins | sample MGYA00511487_ERZ773035 | MGnify/ENA primary metagenome ERZ773035 (study PRJEB29015, sample SAMEA2737985) | human oral metagenome | biome: human oral; feature: human-associated habitat; material: dental | place: China | collected 2024 ... | reverse complement strand
TTTTTGCACAAAATTGAGGCTGCTGCATGTTCGTTTCGTGCAACAGCCCCTTTTTTATGTTATTATGATTGCTCTTCTGCGGGGAGGGGTGCCGTTTGAAAGAAAGAAATGAACAGTCCGGCTACAGCACCGAGAACAGCGGGGCAGACCCATCCCATCATGATGTCGTAAAACGGAATGTAGGTGACAAGCAGAGCGTGTATTGGTGCAGAGCCAAGACCTGCGGCGTGCAGACCATCAATGAGGGAAAAAATAAGCGTGAGAGCAATTGCTCCCCGATAAATGCTCTTTCGCCAAGCGATGAATCTGTCAAAGAGTGAGAGAATGACAAAGACGATGATGAGCGGATAGATGGTTACGAGGAATGGTATCGCAAGAGCAATGATCTGTGTCAGACCAACGTTTGAGGCAGCGAAGCTGAATAAAATGGAAAAGAGGAGCAGACGTTCATAGGAGATGCGCCTCTCTAACAGCTTGTTGAAGAACATCGCCGCGCTCGATGTGATGCCGCAGCAAGTCGTCAGGCACGCAAGAGAGATGATGATGGCCAGGAGCAGATTGCCCGCCGACCCGAAGAAGATACCGACGGCAGACGAGAGGAGCTGCCCGCCGTTTTCTGAGTGACCGAGGACAGAGGCACTTGTCGCGCCGATATAGGCAAGCGAGCCGTAGACAATGGTCATGAGTGTTACTGTGATAAGGCCAGAGACGAGGCACGCTGCACCGATGGATCTGCTGTCTGTCACACCGCGCAGGCGCACGGCGTTTGTAACAAGTGCACCGATGGCGATGGAGGCGAGCAGATCCATTGTCTGATACCCATCTTGGAACCCGCGTGCAAACGGCGCGTCGATATAGACACCCGTCGCAGGAAGAACAGCGCCCAACGGTGCCTCAAATGCTCGTGCAAAGAGGATGAGGAGAACGATGAGCAGCGCCGGCGTCAGCATTCTACCGACACGGTCGATGATCTTGTTCGGGTTCAGTGCGAGATAATATGACGCTGCGAAGAATATGGCCGTATAGATGAACTGTCCTTGTTCGATATTCTCCTCACCGAGGAACGGGCGGATGCCGATCTCAAATGAGACTGCGCCCGTGCGCGGCATTGCAAAAAGCGGGCCGATGATGAGATAGAGGATGACGAGCAAAGCTCCGGCAAAATGGGGCGATGTTTTTTCGCGCAGAAGCGGGACATAGTCTCCTCCTGCCAGTGCAATTGCCGTGATGCCGAGCAGCGGCAGCCCGATGCCCGTCGTCATAAATCCGAGCATGGCAGACAGGGTATGATCACCTGCTGCCTGCCCAAGTGCCGGGGGGAATATCAAATTGCCCGCACCAAAATAGATGGAGAACATCATAAAGCCGAGCATCAGCAGATCCTTTTTACTGAGTGGATGGATGGTGATTCCTTTCACAGTTTCTCCTTTATTCATTCAAAAAATTCTTTAGACACTCTAAAATATGATAGCATACTTCTGCATTATTGCAGACTTAGCCCTTTCTGTCAAATCAAAGTGCATGCACGCACAACAGATTCCATGAGATTCGGGATTTTAAGCTTGACAGCCTTCAAGATTGTGGATATAATAACTCGTGTCGTCGCTGCGAATGCAGCGGAGATTCTTTGCGGAAGTAGCTCAGTGGTAGAGCACCACCTTGCCAAGGTGGGGGTCGCGAGTTCGAGCCTCGTTTTCCGCTCCATCTTTCGGCGACATAGCCAAGTGGTAAGGCCGAGGTCTGCAAAACCTTTATCCCCAGTTCGATTCTGGGTGTCGCCTCCAATATGAAATGCAGTCTGGAAGGATTCTTCCAGACTTTTTTACTATCTATATTTCTGTGTAAAGGTGAGAGGAAACGAATGTCCACGGGACTTTATAAGATTCTGGTTTATGGCTGCCAGATGAATATTGCCGATGCAGAACGCATGGAGGGGCAGCTGCAGGCCGCTGGGTATACGCCTACAGAGGAGACGGCATGCGCTGACATTGTGCTCATCAATACCTGCTGTGTGCGTGAGACGGCAGAGGACAAGGTGTATGGAAAGATTGGTGAAATTAAGAAGATCAAGGAAAAAAATCCGCATCTGATCTTTGGCATCACAGGGTGTATGGCACAGAAAGAGGGCGACAGTCTGATGCACCGCGCGCCCCATATCGACTTTGTACTCGGCACAGGGAAGGTGCATGAGCTCACGCGCATCATCGCAGAGATCCGTGCAGAGCATTCATCTATTGTTGATGTTGTCCTCAGTGACAGCGAGATCACTGAGGATTTGCCCATTGCGCGCAGTGGCAAGTTTTCGGCATGGGTGCCCATCATGTATGGCTGCAACAATTACTGTACCTATTGTATTGTGCCCTATGTGCGCGGCCGTGAGCGTAGCCGTGCACCTGAGGATGTGGTTGCGGAGGTACGGCGTGCGGTGGAGGAGGGGTATCATGAGGTGACACTCCTCGGGCAGAATGTCAATTCGTACGGAAAAGATCATAAAAAGGCAGATTTTGCTGATCTCCTGCGCATGGTGGACGAGGTGGAGGGCATCCGACGCGTGCGTTTTATGACCTCACACCCCAAGGATATTGGGGATAAGCTCATCGAGGCAATCAAGGGCGGGCAGCATATCTGCGAGCACATTCATCTGCCTGTACAGTATGGCAGCAGTCGTATTCTAAAGGCAATGAACCGCGGCTATACAGTCGAGCGGTATCGTGAACGCGTACGGCGTGTGAGAGAGGCGTTGCCGAACGCGAGCCTCACGACAGATCTCATCGTGGGCTTCCCGGGTGAGACTGAGGAGGATTTTGCCGAGATGATAAATTTCCTGCGCGAGATGCGCTATGACTCGGCATATACGTTTCTCTATTCGAAGCGCTCTGGGACACCTGCCGCTGCGATGATCGATCAGGTGCCAGATGCGGTAAAGCATGCGCGCCTTAATCGTCTGATGCAGGAACAGAATGCCATTAGCCGCGAGATCAACGAGGCACTGATGGGGGCAGAACTAGAGGTGATGGTCGAGGGTGCGAGCAAGAACGACGCAGCGGTTTGGAGCGGCAGGACTCGGACGAATAAGATTGTGCTCTTTCCGCATGGTGCCGAACGTGCGGGTGATTTCGTGCAGGTACGGGTCACTCAGCCGCAGACATGGGTGCTCAAGGGCGAGGTTGTTCGATAATTACGAGGTGAGCCCCATGCGAACGTTTTGTTACACCAGTGAGCGTGTGCTTATTCGCCTAAATACGGACGGACCTTTTATACGCGCTTCGCTTGAACGAAAAAATCCGTCGAGGATGAAACACACACGTTGCGTGCTTGCTCCATTAGGGTTCGCTTTGGCGCCTTAAATTATCTCAATCACAGTGATACACTAGGAGGTGCGTTATGGACGCGCAGAACGTCACGCCGATGATGCAGCAATATCTGAGTGCGAAAGAGGCGCATCCAAATGAATTGCTTTTCTTTCGGCTTGGCGATTTTTATGAGATGTTCTTTGATGACGCGAAAATTGCGGCAAAGGAGCTTGGGCTGACGCTCACGAGCCGCAGTGGCGACCTTGAAAAAAATCCCATGTGCGGCGTGCCTTATCATGCAGCCGACAGCTATATTGCACGTCTTGTTGCAAAGGGGTTTAAGGTCGCGATTGCCGAGCAGATCGGCGATCCGAAAGCGAAGGGACTGACGCACCGTGCGGTGGTGAAAGTCATCACACCTGGCACGGCACTCTCGGACGAGGTGCTGCAGGATGCGTCGAATATCTACATAGCCCTCCTGCATGAGCGTGTAGAAGGGGGATTTGTCCTGGCTGGAGCCGACATATCGACAGGGGAGGCATTCTACGCTGTCTATACAGGGGAAAATGCTGTGCAGCAGATGCAGGATGAACTCTATCGCCGCATGACGGCGGAGCTGCTTCTGACAGAGGGCTTTTCCCGTGCGGATGACGTGCGTGCATTCGCTGCGCTGCGTCTGCCGCGCTGTGCCATTTCGACAGTGGCGGCAGTTACAGAGACGGCGCTTCTTACCCAGCATTTTCCGGCAGAAGAGATTCCAGCAGAGGTGGGCGCACAAACGGCAGCTGCAACCCTCCTCTCTTACCTGCATGATACCGTGATGACGGATCTCTCGCAGATCAACCGCCTGATCTTTCTCGATGGGCGGGATACGATGCAGCTCGATACCTACACACTACGCAATCTTGAAATCACGCGTAGCCTAAAAGATGGGAGTAAAAAACATACGCTTTTCGATGTGCTCGACTTTACGCGTACCCCGATGGGGACGCGTCTTTTGCGTACGTGGCTTGAGCATCCCCTGCTTGCACCGCACCGCATTGATGCACGCTTAGAGGCGGTGGAGGAGCTTTTGGGGCAGGCGGCGCTGCGCAGCAAGCTTCGCGAGGCGCTGCGCTCTATCTATGATTTTGAGCGGCTCTTAACGCGGGTGGAGACACAGACGGCAAATGCACGGGATCTCATCGCACTGCGTGTCTCACTCGCTGCGCTCCCTGCCATACGGGAAATGCTCGGGCAGGCAGAGAGTCGCCTCCTCACGCAGCAGGCGGCAGCCATTTTGACATTTGATGAACTGTGTGATCTATTAGCACATGCGATTGTGGACGAGCCGGGGCTTTCTGTGCGCGAGGGCGGCATCATCCGCACGGGATTTGATGCGGATCTTGATGCGCTGCGCCGCTTCTCCCATGACAGCAAGTCACTGCTGCAGGAGATGGAGGAACGCGAACGCGCACGAACGGGCATAAAGACGCTGAAGATCGGCTATAACAAGGTGTTTGGATACTATATTGAAGTTCGCCACAGTGGGCGTGACCAAGTACCTGAGGGCTATATCCGCAAGCAGACGCTGGCCAATACGGAGCGCTTCATCACAGAGGAACTGAAGGACTTTGAGACGAAGATTCTCGGCGCAGAGGAGAAAATCGTTGCCCTTGAGTATCATCTGTTTACGGAGCTGCGTATGCGCGTGCGGGATGATCTTGTGTCCATACAGGGGGTTGCACGTGCGATTGCACATATTGATGTACTGCAAAGCCTTTCTGAGGCGGCAGCGGTATACCGTTATGTCCGCCCCGTAATACGCCCCGCTGCGGATGACGGGATTATCATTCGCGATGGACGGCATCCGCTCGTGGAGCGTATTCTAAAGCGTGACGTGTTCGTGCCGAATGACACGAAACTAGGATCCAGCGGTGCAAAGACAATGCTTATCACGGGGCCGAACATGGCTGGAAAATCCACCTATATGCGGCAGGTCGCGCTTCTTACACTGATGGCGCAGGTTGGCAGCTTCGTCCCTGCACGCATGGCAGAAATTGCTCCCGTCGATCGCATTTTTACACGCATCGGTGCGAGTGATGACCTCGTAAGTGGACAGAGTACATTCATGGTGGAGATGAATGAGGTCGCACAGATTTTGCGGGAGGCGACACCGCGCAGTCTCGTCATTCTCGACGAGATTGGACGCGGTACGAGCACGTTTGACGGCATGAGCATAGCACGTGCCGTCATTGAGTATATTGATACGCATATTCATGCAAAAACACTCTTTGCAACGCATTATCATGAACTGACAGAGATGGAGAACGAGCATATCCATAACTACTGTATCGCTGTGCGCGAAAAAGGGAAGGATGTTGTCTTTCTGCGGCGGATCATCGCGGGTGCAGCGGATAAATCCTATGGCATCCATGTTGCGCGTCTGGCGGGACTGCCGCTAAAGGTGACAGCACGTGCAGAGGAGATTCTGCGCACGCTCGAGCAAACAGCGGCAGCCACACCGGCTGATTCCGCGCCCCAGTCACAGGAGAACGCCGCTTCGTCCGCGCGGATTGCACAGCTGACCGATGGAATGGCGTCACTCTTTGCGGATGGTACACTCGCAGAACTGCGTACACTGGACGTGATGACGATGACACCGATTGAGGCGATGAATACACTCTATCGCTTGCAGGAACAGGCGCGGAAGGAGGCAGGGCAACGATGACACAGATTCATGTACTGGATGATACGACCATCAATAAAATAGCGGCAGGGGAGGTCGTTGAGCGGCCTGCCTCCGTGGTGAAAGAACTCGTAGAGAATGCCATCGACGCGGGGGCAAGCGCCATTGAAATCGAGATTATGGCGGGTGGTACGAGTTTTATCCGTGTCACGGACAATGGGCATGGCATGGGGCGCACGGATGCAAAGGCGGCGCTTTTACGCCATGCGACCAGCAAAATCACGACGGTATCTGATTTGCAGACCGTTGCAACGCTCGGATTTCGTGGGGAGGCGCTGCCGACCATTGCCTCTGTTTCGCGTTTTTCTCTCCTCACGCGGATGAGAGATGATGATCTCGGAACGTGCGTAGACATCTGCGGAGGCAAGGAGCCAGAGATCTGCGATGCGGGCTGTGATATTGGGACGACGGTGCGCGTGGAAGATCTTTTTTTCAATACACCTGCCCGCAAGAAATTTCTCAAGACGAATGCAACTGAGGCAGGCAGAATCAGCGACTTTGTAATAAAGCTCGCGCTTTCGTGCCCTGCCATTGCATTTCGGTTGATCAATAACAATCGTATGACCTTGATGACGGCTGGGGATGACAGTCTGCATCATGCGATTGAGAGTATCTATGGAGGGGATGTCGCAGGGGCGCTCATTCCGCTCGACTTTCATGATGCGGCGGCTGGCATTCTTATTACGGGATATATTTCAAAGCCCTCCATGGTGCGAAGCAGCCGCGCATGGCAGACATATATTGTCAATGGGCGGATTGTGCAGAACCGTGCGATTGCTAAGGCGATGGATAGCGTCTATCGTGCATTGATCCCTAAGATGGGCTTTCCTTTTGCCGCCCTCCGTATCGAAGTGCCGCAGCAGACGATTGACGTCAATGTGCACCCGCAGAAAACGGAGATGAAATTCGAGGATGAGGGACGTATTTTTAAGGCGGTCTATAAATCTGTCCTCGATGCGATCCGCAATGCAGCGGGAGAGACGGCTGCGATTGCGGCAGCGGTCGAGCGGCCGAAGTTTCACTATGAGGCAGTTCCGCTGCCTGTTAGCACGTCGTCCGTACAGGGGTCCGACGCTCCTGTACGTCCAACCTCTTACAAAGTGCCGCCCGTACCTTTGCAGACCGTTCATGAAGCGATTCAGTGGGCAGGGGGTCGCATGGATCTGCGCAGTGCGCAGGATAGGATGGGCACAGAGCGTGCCGCAGAGAAAAATATGTTTGCAGCAGCAGCGACGACACAGATATCGACAGCGCAGGCAGAGATTGAAGAACGGCTCTTTCCCATCGGGCAGGTTGATCTCACCTATATCATCGCCCAGAGCGCACAGAGTCTTTATATCATCGATCAGCATGCAGCGCATGAACGCATCCTCTTTGACCGCTTCTCGGCACAGGCGGACGGGATTCCATCGCAGCAGATGCTCGTGCATGCAATACTTACCTTTGATGTGCGTGAGGCACGCTGCATAGAGGAGAACGCGATGTTGTTCGACCGCCTCGGCTTTCATTTAGAATCTGCGGGTGCGCGGACATACCGCCTGACGGAGGCACCTGCTGATATTCCTCTCGATGAGGCAGAGACTGCGGTTCGTGAAATTCTGATCTCTCTTGGAGACCTGCATGCTGCTACGCCCGCGCAGCTCCGACAGGCGGGCATTGCCACAATGGCATGCCGTGCGGCGATTAAGGCAGGGGAGGAGCTGAATATACGCCAGATGGAGATTTTGTTGGACGAACTGCGTGCAACGCCCTTTCCTTTTACCTGTCCGCATGGACGTCCAACTGTCCTGCGGTTTGATACAGGGGATCTTGCCAAGATGTTTAAGCGCACGGGGTTTGGGTTTTGATGGCGGGCAGTGTGCGTGCGATTGTTACCACCGTGCGGCGAGGAACGCAGTATACGGCAGCGAACCGTGCGCTTGCCGCGCGGACGGCTGCACTGCTTGACATTCCGAATGTTCCGCGCGGGAAGGAATCGCTCACGGAACTGCGTGCAGCGTACGGCGTGGATCATATTCTCATTGCGCGGCGTGGACGTCTTATGCTTGAGACGCCTGTGGGGACCCTTTTTTTCCATCCGGGCATGGCACATCTGCGCATAAAAAACCTGCGTCTCGGCCACGGCGACCATCTCGTTGCTGCGCTTGGACTTACGGAGGGGATGCAGGTGCTCGATTGTACGCTCGGTACAGGGGCGGATGCGATTGTCGAAAGCCATATTGTCGGCGCATGCGGCAGTGTTACGGCACTGGAATCCAGTCCTTTGATTGCAGAGGTCATCCGCGATGGACTTGCCCATGCGACGGGGGACAACTACGAGATGCATGCAGCCATGCGCAGGATTACTGTGCAGCGAGCAGATGCACTTGCCTTTTTGCATGCGAGTGCATCTGACAGTTACGATGTCATATATTTTGACCCGATGTTTCGGGATCCCTTGCATGAAAGCTCCGGCATGAATGCACTCAGAGTTGTTGCGGACAGCCGTGCACTCACATTAGAGACCATTGCGGAGGCGCAGCGTGTGGCGCGTCTGCGTGTCGTCATGAAGGAGCGGCGGGGAAGCGAAGAATTTGCACGGCTTGGATTTTCTAAGTGCATGGGAGGAAGATACAGCCGCATTGCCTATGGGGTGATGGAGCGATAAAAGTAAATTTTATGATGGATATTTTTATTTTCGTTTAAGTTTTAGGTTTGTTTATACGATGTAACACTAGAGTATTCTATTCTAAAATAGACAAAGGAGGTGATGCGATGCGGATTGCAGACGAGCTGACGGCGCTGGTCGGGCAGGGAAGCAGGGGGAGAACCGACCATGGACGAAGAGCGATGGGCAGCAGCGGGGCGTCGTTTGCACAGGTGCTGGAGGGAGCAAAACAGGGCATCCGCTTTTCGCAGCATGCGGAAGCAAGACTGCACGAGCGGGGTGTGACGTTCACAAGCGGCGAGCTTGAAAAGCTCAGTCGGGCACTGGATCGCATGAAGGAGAAGGGCGCAAAAGAAGCTCTTATCTACATGAAGGACAGTACCGCGATGGTCGTCTCTGTGACGAACCGTACCGTAATCACGGCGCTCGATGACGTGAGTGCGGCAGACAGTATTTTTACGAACATTGACAGTGCAGCCATTATCTAAAGAGCCGGACCTACGGGGGGCTTTTGACCGTGCGCGACTGGTGCGGTCAACAGGTGGTACAGAAGCTGTACCGCCGCAGAGAGCGGCAGACGTATCCTTTTACGTGAAGGTATTTCCTGCTGTTTTCGAAATGAATGGCATGATCTTTGCACTGTCGGCAAGGCAAAGGAGAGATTCATTATGCAGCGTTCCATGTTTTCGGGTGTTTCGGGACTCAAAGGACACCAGACCCGCATGGATGTCATTGGCAACAACATTGCAAACGTCAACACGACGGGATTTAAGTCCAGCCGTGTGACCTTTGCAGATATGATTTCGCAGAACCTCTCGGGGGCGTCTGCGCCGAACGGCAACATCGGTGGCACGAACCCCAAACAGGTCGGTCTTGGTATGAATATCGCCAGCGTCGATCTTCTCTTTACGAATGCCTCTGTGCAGCAGACGGGAAAGAATACGGATGTCGCCATTCAAGGGAATGGACTATTCGTTACGAAGCGCGGGAACGAAACGTTCTATACGCGCAACGGTGCGTTCTCATTTGATGCAGAGGGCAACCTCGTTCTGCCGGGGTCAGGGCAGTATGTGCAGGGCTATATGGCGCGCAACGGAATCCTTTCGGTTGCAGGGGATAATACAGAAAACATCAAGATTCCTGCCGACAAGTCGATGGAGGCGGCAGTGAGCACAACGGCTGTTTACACAAACAACCTCAATGCAAGCACACCGGGGCATGAGCTGAAGAACATCCTCGTCCGCTATGCAAATGGTACCTCGGAGACCGTTTCCAACTACAACCCGGTCGGAACAGGGCAGTATACGCTCACAATGAGCACGGGCAAGAAGATTGTGCTCAGTGCCTCGGCGCCTTCGCAGACGGCCGGCAGTGCTCCGACAGGTGCTCTTTATACCTCGCGGATTACCAGTGTTACCGCACAGACGGGCGGTACCGTGAATCTTTCGCTCCACACGAACTATCCGGCAGATGCCTCCAGTCCGCTGCGCGTCAACGGCGGTGCGTCGATTATGCGCTCGGGTCTTACCTCCGGAACGTATTCCTATGACGGCAACTATAATATTTCGGGTACGATTTCAGCTGTTGCAACTAATGTTCCGACCCCGGGGGTTACGCGTCTGACACTTAGCGCTGACAACAACATCAATCCCGGTTCTGTTGTAACCGTGGATGTGCCGAATCCGACGACCTTTACCTATGCTGTTGGCAATACCTATGCAGGTACGCTCCGGATTGGCAATATGCTGGCAACTGCCGGCGCCCTCATGACGACGGCGGATGGGAACGAGGCGAAGCTCTCTGCTCCAGTGACCGTAACGAGTGCAATCCAGAACTACACACATATGGGCTCTGCTGCCGACGGTACCATCGCGTCGATCTCGCGCAGAGCGGCTTACATGTTCAACGGCAAGATTGTTTCCGGTGTCACACTGAACACCAAGACCGGAACGGCGCTCGCGGGTCTGGTTGGAAAGAGTTATGCAACAAACGATACGTTCTATCCGCCTGTTACCTCTCAGATCGAGGTTTATGATTCCCTTGGTGCAAAGCATACTGTTCCTGTGGTATATACCAAAGTATCGAACAACAAGTGGCAGATCTCCCTCGGTACAGGCGGTGATTCCTATAGCATTCAGGAAGCAGACGGCACAACGACGACCGTCACACTCACAAAGACCGATCTGACGTTTGACAGCTCGGGTGCCTATACGGGTGGTAACGGTATGCTGAACCTCACCTATGGGAACGGCGCTGCCAACCAGCAGGTCAGCCTCGGGCTTGGTGCACTTACGCAGTATTCGGGAACCAGCACAATCGCAGGCAAGGCAGACGGCAATGCGGCGGGCGTTCTCAAAAATGTTGAGATCGATTCGTCGGGTGTCATTACGGGCGTCTATTCAAATGGCGTACGTCAGAAAGAGGCGCAGATTGCCTTTGCGCGCTTCAATAATCCGGCAGGTCTTACGAAAATGGGCGGCAGTTTCTATCAGGAGTCGAATAACACAGGGACGCGTACTGTCTCAGGGGCTTCCGATCTCGGCCTTGATATTACGACTTCGGCACTTGAAATGTCCAACGTTGATATTGCCGACCAGTTCTCTGATATGATTATCACACAGCGCGGCTTCCAGTCGAACTCAAAGATCATTACGGTTTCTGATGAGATGCTTGAAACCCTCATCAATATGAAGCGGTAATATTACACTAATACATCCATGAGAAAACGTCACTCATATGAGTGACGTTTTCTTATTTTATATCAGTATGTCATAATTTATATACACATAATGCTTTGCGCATATATGCAGTCTGATGTATAATAAGGGCGTGCTTCAGATGTGCGTGGAACTGTGAGCCGCGCAGAGACATAATGGTTCGATGACGTGGTTTGTATTGGTAAAATCCAGTCATACGAATCACTTCTAAGAACCGTGCTTCTGAGAGAATGGGGGAGTTCTTATGGAAATGCTGCTGGGATTCATCATCCTTCTGGTCTGTCTGATCGTTGGTGTGCGCCATGGCGGACTAGGCCTTGCAGTCATCAGTGGATTTGGGCTTGTGATTTATACGTTTGCATTTGGGTACCAGCCCGGCAAGCCGCCTGTTGATGTCATGCTGATTATCTTGGCGGTTGTCACCTGTGCAGGGTTCCTGCAAACATCGGGCGGACTTACTGTTATGCTAAAGTATGCGGAAAAGTTTCTGCGCAACAATCCACGCCATGTCACGATTCTCGCACCGCTTACCACATGGTTTTTAACGGTGCTTTGCGGTACAGGGCATGTCGTTTACACGATGTTTCCTATCATCTATGATATTGCCATCAAGCAGAATATCCGCCCGGAGCGTCCCATGGCGGTCGCCTCCATTGCCTCTCAGATGGGAATTTGTGCCTCGCCGGTATCTGTGGCTGTCGTTTCCTTGGTCGCTTTTCTTTCGATGTCCGGACATGAGTTCACCGTGTTTCAGGTACTTTCGGTTTCGATTCCGGCAACGGGCTGTGGAGTGCTCTTTGCAGCGCTTTGGAGTTATCGCCGCGGCAAGGAACTGGAACAGGATGAGCAATTCCAGGAATTTATTCGTGATCCAGAAAATAAGAAGTATGTATATGGTGACTCGGAAACTTTGCTTGACAAGGAACTGCCGCGCGAATACTATCGTGCCATGTTTATTTTTTTCATAGGGATCATCGCCATTGCCGTTCTTGGCAACTTTCCGGAACTTCTGCCGAAGTTCGCGGTGAAAGAGGGGGCTGCACCAAAGCCCATCTCCATGGTGGTCGTCATCCAGATGGTGATGTTGCTCGTGGGAGCGACGATTCTGCTCTTCTGCAAGGTCAAGGCAAAGGATGTCGGAAACTCACAGGTATTTCGATCTGGCGTCGTCGCGCTCGTCTCGGTCTATGGTGTTGCGTGGATGGCGGACACCTATTTTGCAAATCATATTGGGTTTTTGAAGGAATTTCTCGGTTCTGCCGTGCAGAACTATCCGTGGGCCTATGCTGTGCTTGCGTTCCTTACGTCTAAACTCGTTAATTCGCAGGGCGCTGCGATCGCCATCGTCGTCCCCATGGCAATCAATGTCGGGATGGATCCTGTGCTGATTCTCTCCTTTGTCTCGGCTTGCTATGGTTACTTCTTTCTGCCAACATATCCGTCAGATCTTGCATGCATCGGCTTTGACCGCTCGGGTACGACGCGCATCGGCAAGTATATTCTCAATCACTCCTTCATGATTCCCGGGTTGATCGGTGTTATCTCCGGTTGTTGTGTGGGCTATATTATGGCGCATCTACTCTTTTGATTTTTTTTACGCAGGAAACAAAAACCCCCGGAATTTTCCGGGGTTTTTGTTTCCTAGTATACAATGGGGTTACAACATATTTTGCAGGAATCTCTTTGTCCGTTCTTCTTTTGGATCTGAGAAAAATATGGTGGGCGCTCCCTCCTCGATGATGCGGCCATTTTCCATAAAGATGACATGAGTTGCAGCCTCTCGTGCAAATGCCATCTCATGCGTAACGACAATCATCGTCATACGCTCTGCCGCAAGTGCCCGCATCGTGCGCAGAACCTCTCCTGTCAGCTCGGGGTCAAGTGCGGAGGTAGGCTCATCAAAGAGCATGATGTCAGGACGCATGGCGAGCGCACGTGCAATGGCAACGCGCTGCTGCTGTCCGCCGGATAGATGCCCGGGATAGGTGTCCTCCCGCTCGGAAAGGCCGACCTTTGCAAGCAGTTCACGCGCATAGGGGAGAATTTCGTCTCTTTTCATTCCTTTGACGCGGCAGGGTGCCTCGATAAGGTTTTCGATGACCGTCATGTGAGGGAAAAGATTGAACTGCTGGAATACCATGCCTGTTGTCATGAGGATGCGCCGCACATCATTTGCATCTGCATAGGAAGCATGTGTTTCGCCAGGCTGGGTTTTGCAGAGCACTTCTCCTTGAATTGTAATATCTCCGCGGTCGATGGTCTCCAATTTATTGATGCAGCGGAGCAGCGTGGATTTTCCGGAACCAGATGAGCCGATGATGGCGAGCACCTCTCCGCGCATGAGCGAGAGATCGATGCCGCGCAGTACTTGAAGTGTACCGAAAGATTTCCAAATGCCGCGCATGGAAAGCATCATATCATTCGCTGTCGTATCTGCCATAATATGCCTCCAAACGCTTGAATCCCCATGTGAGTACAGCGGTCATCGTCAGATAGAATGCACCTGCGATAACGAACGGGGTCATATCGAACTCCCTTTGAACAATTGTGCGGGCAACACGCAGAAGGTCGTTCATAGCGAGGATATAAACCAGAGATGTGTCTTTGACGAGATTGATGGTTTCGTTGCTGACCGGCGGGAGCGTGATGCGCAGTACCTGCGGAAGGATGATGCGGCGCATGGTCAGCGGGTAGCTCATGCCGAGTACGCGCGCGGCTTCAAATTGTCCGCGTGGAATCGCGTGGATGCCTGCACGAAAGATTTCAGCGAAGTATGCTGCATAGTTAAGAACAAAGGCGAGAAGTGCTGCGGCAATATCGGGCAGGAGGATGCCGACCATCGGCAGGGCAAAATAGACAAAGAGCAATTGCAGCATGAGCGGTGTACCGCGCATGATCCAGATATAGATTTCGAGCAGACGGCTCATCATGCGAAAGTGTGAGCGCCGTCCAAGTGCCACAAAAAGTCCGAGTGGAAGAGAAAGTGCAAGTGTTACGCAGAAGATTTCGAGGGTAATGACGGATCCCCCGAGCATGAGGAGAGTGGTATCTAGTATCTTATCCATTCGATTATCCTAGCAGGCGAAAAGGGACTGTCCTGCGGAGCGCAGCGACAGCCCCTTTTTATGTTATGCCGTTACTTTGTAATGTCCTTGTCGAACCACTTTTTCGAGATCTCTGCCGTACTGCCATCGGATTTCATGATGTCCAGGACAGCCTGCACGTCATTGCGCAGGGATTCATTATCTTTGGCAAATGCGATGCCAAACTCGCTCACAGGCCCGACCACGACGTCAAGTGCCTCCAGCTCCTCTGGATGCTTGCTCATGTAGTAACGCCCTACGATCTCATCGCCGACGACGGCATCCAGACGTCCATTCTCAAGATCCATGAATGCTGCAACGTAGTCCGGGTATTTCTTGACCTCTTTCACTTCATTTTTATAAAAATCAGTGGCATCGATATATTCCTCAGCTGTGCCGGCGCTCTGTGTGCCGATCACCTTTCCGGCAAGGCTTTGCTCATCTGTGATGGAGGCACCGCCCTTCTTCACGAAGATGATTTGGCGGTTGTCCATGTAGGGATTGGAAAAGAGCATATTCTCTTTGCGCTTTTCAGTAATATCCAGCCCATTCCAAAGGATCTGCACGCGGCCGCTCTTGAGTTCAGCTTCCTTGCTCGACCAATCAATGGCTTTGAACTCGACCTCACGCCCCAGACGCTTTGCAGCTTCTTTGGCGAGATCGACGTCAAAGCCGACGATTTCATTTTTCTCGTCCTTAAAACCCATCGGTGGGAAATTGTCATCCAGGCCAACGACGATTTTTCCCTTGTCCGACTCTTTTGCCGTCGATGCCGTTTTGTTGTCACCGCCGCAGCCTGTGAGCATCGCTGCTGCACATGTGAGAACGGCAGTGCCCATGAGGATTTTCTTCCAGTTCATATACCTATCTCTCCTTAACGATGTATTCCTTTAGCGAAATAAAGAATCGCTATGCGTATTATAAGGGAAGTATTAAAATCCTGTCAAGTCAGAAATTAAAAAATTGATTCCTTCATATATGTTGTGGTGCGCCCCTCACGAAAGCACATCGCTGCGCAAACGATCACGTGCTTATTCATCCCAATACCAAAGCACTGAAGTATAAAATAATGGATGTAGCTTTTATTTTCTCATGCAGGTTTTTTTGTGTGAAGGTCGAATTTTTATACGTGGAGTTTCTCTACGTCTATGTAACACGAAAAATCGAGGGAGGGATTTGCTTGCGTGCAATATCCGTGGATGATCTTCAAGATGGGATGATACTTGCTCGTACGGTGGTCAACCCTAAGCGCATTGTCATTATTTCTGGGAATAGTGTATTGACGCAGGCGCATATCACGCGTCTTAAATTTCTCAAGATTCCGGCTGTCTATATTAAGGACGATAAGGAGATTGAGGAGGAGCGGACGAGGATTTCTTCGCGCAGCGATCTTTTTAGCTACCAATATGAGGGGGCACGCAGCAAGGCAGAAACTGCGTTTATGCAAGTCCAGAGAACGGGCGGCATGTCTGTTGCAGAGGTCAAAGAACTTGTTGACACAGTGCTTCTCCCTCTTTCTCAGCGCAGTGGTGTGATTGACTATCTCAATGAGATCAATCATTTGGCAAGCGATGTATATAACCATTCCATGCGTGTTGCAATTCTCTCCGGTGTTTTTGCAAAATGGATGCATATGGATATGGAGACAACCAAGGATCTTGTGCTCGCAGGGTTTCTCCATGATATAGGAAAGGCTAAGTTCGACCCAAGACTGCTCGAAAAAGATGTTGACTCTCTTATGGGAGAGGACTATGAGCGTTATATTCAGCATACGATTGAAGGGGCACAGGTTCTCAACGGTATTTATGGTCTGTCGGAGGGTGTGCGCCTGACGGCATTACAACATCATGAGCGGATGGATGGCAGCGGTTTTCCGTTCAATGTCATGGGCGATGAAATCCATCTTTATGCACGGGTCGTTGCTGTTGCAGATATTTATGATAATATTACGACTGAGCGGGAGGGTCGGCTGCGGAGGACCCCGTTTGATGCTGTGGCTGAGATTGCCAATGAGATGTATGCTACCCTTGCACCGGAGGTTTGTGTCCCCGTGCTGATGAATATTAAAAACGCGTTTCTTGGGTCGCATGTTCTCCTCAGCAATCGTCGTGAGGGCAGAATCATCTCCTATCCGCATGGCGTTGTGACGCGTCCCATCCTCACGTTTTCCGGAAAATCGCTGTTCGATCTCAACGAGCATCCGGAAATCACGATTTTAGAGTATAATCAGAAGTAATTTACCGATACTGGCAGGGTGCTGCTTTATACACAGTTGTTTTTCATATAAAAATCCACACCGAAACTCGGTGAGGATTTTTATATGAGGCGTATGAATTTTCATCCAGCATTTTCCAGCATCTGGTACCATTCGAGTACTTCGTTGTAGTAGGGCTTTAGGTGTGCCGGCGCGATGTGTTCCCGTTCACACCATGCAAGGACGGCATCCCAGTCCCCCTGCTCGTAGGAAATGGCGAGTTCCAGAACGGAACGCAGCTCGTTCTTTTCGCCGAGCAGTGCAGCATTGAGCTCGGGGCTCAGGGCGATTTCCTTTAATACATCCTGCATAGGTTGGTTGAGCAGCACATCACTCAATGAGAACATCCCAAGCAGGAAACTCGTATCGGGTGTAACATTGGGATGGTTTAGCTCCATAGACACGCGTTCGCAGAACTTTGCGCGCATGAGAGAGAGAGTAAAGAGTTCGGGCGGTTTATCCTGCGCAAATGTTTGCAGACTGATGAGTGATACCCAGCGGTGCAGGCCTTCAAACCCGAGCAGCACCGTTGCCTGACGCAAGTTTGTAATGTGATGTGCCATACCGATGCCAGCAGAATTGATATAGACGAGCAGCTTGTGAACGAGATGAGGGTCCGAGGAAATGGCGTTTGTGATTGCAGCAAAGTCCAGGGACCTTTGGTTGATTTCGCGGAGCAGACGTAGGCGAGAGAGTGCGTTTCCGTTGAATTTCTTCGTGTGCAGTACATCTGGTTTGCAGAAAAAATATCCTTGGAAGAGTACATAGCCAAAGTCAACGGCTTGTTGGAATTCGTCTTCAGTCTCGATTTTTTCGGCGAGCAGACGGACATGTCCGGGCAGGGTCTTACGCAGATTTTTGCGTTCCGTGGGATCTGTTGTGATGCGAAAATCTACCTTGATGATGTCTGCCATATGAATCAGAGGCTCGTAGCCTGGCAGGAGAACGAAATCATCGAGTGCAATCTTGTAGCCCTGTTCTTTTAATTGCTGTACTGCTGCTAAAATTTCCGGTGTCGGCTGCACATTTTCTAAGATCTCAACGACGACCGTATCCGATGGAAGCAGGCCTGGCGCATGCTCTAAAAGATTCTGTTCTGTAAAGTTGATGAATGCTTTTTTATCCGAAACCAATTTTTTTAGGCCAAATTCCAACATGCTTCCGACCATGACGCTCTGTGTGGCAATATTGCCGTCGAGGTTTGGGTCAAACGCATTGGTTAGACCACTGCGAAACAGGATCTCGTAAGCAAATACTTCTTTTTTTTGATTCAAAATAGCCTGGCGTCCGATAAATACGTCCATGAGGGGATCCTTTCTGTTTGTAGTGGTTACTCAGTTGGATTTGTCTAGGCGTTTCCATTAGAGTGATAATTTTTCATAGTATACCATAACTATTCTGAAAAAGAAACGAAAAACGAGTTCTTTGTGGTATAATGGGAAAAACAAAATGGATGTGATATTTTGCTGCATGATATTCAAATTGGGCGTTATATCCCAGGGGATTCGTTTTTGCATCACATGGATGTACGTGTGAAAATCGTCTTACTTTTTTTCTTTTTACTGCTGATTTTCTTTGTGGAAAATATGGTGGGGTTTGCTCTGTTGGGGGTGGGGGTGGGGCTGCTCATGGTGTTTTCTGGGGTTCCTCTCATGATGCAGCTGCGCTCGATTCGGCCGGTTCTTTTGATTGTACTCTTTACTTTTTTTGTACATCTTTTTATGACGCCGGGCGCAGAGGCCTTTCATTTGTGGATATTCACGGGGACATGGGAGGGGCTTGCGCGCGGCAGCTACATCGCACTGCGTCTGATCTTGCTGATTCTCCTAAGTACGCTGCTGACGCTTACGACAAGCCCACTGCACCTGACCGATGGGCTTGAGGCATTGTTGTCTCCTTTGCGACGATTGGGGGTGCCGGTACATGAACTATCCATGATGATGACGATTGCTCTGCGGTTCGTGCCGACGCTGCTTGAGGAGATGGATCGCATCATGAAAGCGCAGAAGGCACGCGGGATGGATTTTGAGCAGGGCAGCATTGTTCGGCGCGTTCGCGCAATTGTTCCCGTACTCGTGCCGCTCTTTTTGTCGGCATTTCGTCGGGCAGATGAGCTTGCACTTGCAATGGAGGCACGCTGCTATCGTGGGGGTGAGAGCCGTACGCAGATGAAGGAACTTCGTGTGGGGCGCGTGGACTATGCAGCGGCCGCTATCTTTTTGCTCGGCGCAGCGGGCGTTTGTGCCGTGTCATTTGGGGGGCTGACAATTGCGCCCTGAGAATAAAGAGATCATGAAGGCGCGTACCCGCAATATCGCGCTTAAAGTTGCCTACGATGGGACACGCTATCATGGCTTTCAGCGGCAGTCGCCGCCGATTGCGGCCGTGCAGAATGTGCTGGAGGATGCGCTTGCAAAGGTCTGCAAAGATACGGTGGAGCTTGCTGCTGCGGGGCGCACAGATGCGGGGGTGCATGCCTATGGACAGGTTGTGAATTTTTTTACCGATGGGCGTATTCCTGTTGGGCGTCTGCCGCGTGCGGTGAATGGGCTGCTCCCGCCGGACATCGTTGTAGTGGAGGCATGGGAGGCGGCACGGGATTTCAGCGCCCGTCACAGTGCGACGGGTAAGGCGTATCTTTACCGACTGGAGCAGTGCATGATACCAAATCCGTTCTCACGGAACTATGCGTGGCAGATTTTTCATCCGCTCGATGTAGGGGCTATGCGGGAGGCGCTTATGCTGCTCATTGGTACGCATGATTTCAGTTCGTTTCGCGCTGCGGGTGGTGTACCGATGTCGCCTGTGCGCACACTTGATGAGGTGCAGCTTGCAGAGGAGGGGGCAGGGCGGTTTTCCTGCCGTATCCATGGGAACGGATTTCTCTATCATATGGTGCGCAACATCATCAGTACCGTTGTGAGTGTTGGGACAGGACGCATATCGGCAGAGCGTTTTGTTGAAATCTTTGCTGCACGAGACAGACGCCTCGCAAGTCCTACAGCGCCCGCGTGCGGACTTTATCTGCTCAGTGTGGACTATGATCGCTCTGCAGGGCATGATGTCTTTATGTAAATACATGGCTGTGCAGGAGGAAGGAGAACGAGATGGACGAAACGTCATTGCAGCATCTCGTGACAGAGGCTGTGCGGGAGGTTCGCGTTGGTATGAGCGAAGGCAATGTGAGCGGGGGGAAGGTTGTCACGCTCGTCGATGCGCTCCTTTGTGCAGCGATTCTCGATGAAGCGAGCGACATTCACCTCGAACCTATGCTGCAGGGCGGGCTTCGTATACGTATGCGCATGGATGGGATGCTTCATGTATGCCCTGTACAGATCCCACCCCCACTAGCTCCTGTTGTGCTCTCCAGACTAAAGGTCATGGCGGGAATTGATATTGGAAAACGGAACCGCCCGCAGGACGGACAGCTCTGCCATATGTATCATGGGCGCAGGATCGATATGCGGGTAGCGGTGCTGCCTGTGGTGGATGGGGAGCGGATGGTGGTGCGCATTCTTGATGCGCAGGAATGGTTCCTTGGCTGTCAGGAGCTGGGGTTTTCAGAGCGCAATCTCACGCTCTTTCGACAGCTCATCCATCGGCAGACGGGGCTGCTCCTTTTGTGCGGACCGATGAATTCGGGCAAGACGACAACACTGTACGCTGCGCTCTCAGAGCTGAATGACCCAAGCTGCAATATTATGACGCTCGAAGATCCCGTAGAACGCCGTATGGATGGGGTCAGCCAGATCCAGATCCATCCGGAGACAGGACTTACCTTTGTCACTGGGTTGCGTGCGGCGCTGCGGCAGGATGCGCAGAAAATTCTGCTTGGGGAGATTCGCGATCATGAGACAGCAGAGATGGCAGTGCGTATTGCCCTCACGGGACATGCTCTCTTTTCGACGCTGCACACGGAGGATACGGTGTCAGCGGTCTTTCGCATGATAGAGATGGGAGTGCCGCCTTATCTTTTGGCGGCGACGATTTCCGGGGTGATTGCACAGCGCCTCGTACGGCGGGTCTGCCCGTACTGCAGCGAGACATATACCGCTGCGGAGGATGTTCCGGAGATCGCGCAGGGAACGCCCTATGAACGTGGTACGATGCTTGTACGGGGGCGCGGCTGTGAGCGCTGTCATGGGAGCGGCTACCGCGGCCGTATGGCGATTCATGAGGTGCTCCCCATGACGCCGCGCCTCCGTGCGATGGTATTGCAGGCGCATGATAAAGAGACACTGCGCGCGGCAGCTGAGGCTGATGGCATGGAGACGCTGTGGCAGGACGGCGTTGCAAAGGCAGTTGCGGGAGAAACGACACTGGAGGAAGTGGGGCGCGTGCTCTATGGATGAGAAGCAGTGGCAGGAGATTCTTCACCGAGGCATTGCGTGTGCGGCATCGGATATTCATGTGACGGCGCATCAACGGGTACAGATGCGCTGTGATGGGCTGCTTGCAGCAGCACATGAGGCACTGCCGACGGAGGCGTTTGTGCATATGCTGTGCGAGGCGATGTTGTCTCCTGCACAGAAAGCACAGCTGATACATCAAGGGACGGTGGACTTTTCATGGAACTATGAGAATCGACGGTTTCGCGGCAATGCCTATCTGGTGCAGGGGATGCCGGCATTTTGTCTGCGTATGCTCCCGCCGCGTATTCCATCCCTCGATGAACTTGGTATGCCGGCAGCGCTGTCTGCGCTTATGGAGGTGCGGGACGGACTGGTGCTCATCACAGGGGCGACCGGTTCTGGTAAGACGACGACGCTTGCTGCCGTGCTCGATGCGATCAACCATACACGTGCACTGCATATCATCACGCTTGAGGATCCTGTTGAATATGTGTTTTCACCGGATCATGCGTTCATCAGTCAGCGGGAGGTTGGCCTGGATTTCCATACGTTTCCGGCGGCTGTGCGCAGTGCCATGCGCGAGGATCCCGACATCATCCTCATCGGTGAGATTCGAGATCGTGCGACTATGGAGGCGGCTTTGTATGCGGCGATGACAGGGGTGCTTGTCTTTGGAACACTGCATACACGCTGTGCGGCGCAGACTACAATGCGCATTGAGGGGATGTTCGATGCACGGGAGCGGGACAGTGTGCGGGCACAGTTTGCCGATGTCATGCAGGGGATCTTTGCACAGCGTCTTTTAAGATGCAAGGACGGTGGACGTATCGCTGCCGTTGAGGTACTGTGTGCGACTACAGCCGTACGTAATATGATTCGACAGGGACGGTATGAGCAGCTGTCTTCGGTGATGATGAGCGGCGCGATGCAGGGGATGCAGACAGCAGAGATGGCAGAGGCGGTATTGCGGGCAAAGGGATGCATCGCATGAAGAGGTTTTCTTATCGTGCACGCATGGCAGATGGCAGCCTTGTTCGGGGCAGTATTGATGCAGAGCATGCAGCGCTTGCAGCACGGGAACTTATGGTGCAGGGGAAAACGGTCGTTGCCCTGTATGAAAAACGGATGGGAATATCCCTGCGGGATCTCTTTTTGCGTAAAGAGGTGACAGATGTGGAGTGCATTGCACTCTTTCAAGAAATGGCTGTGCTGCTTGGTGCGGGGCTTCCTGTCCATGAGGCACTTGCCCGTCTTTCAAGCGGGGAGGAGACAGCGAGGGGGCATCTCGTCAAGAGCCTGCATCGAGCTGTTGTGCAAGGTTCCGCGCTTTCCGATGCGATGAAGGGGCATCGCGTTTTTGCGCCCAGTATCATTGGTATGGTACGTGCAGGTGAGGAGAGCGGTGCGCTCGATGTGGTTCTTGGTCAAGCTGCGGTATTTCTGGAAGAAGGGCATCGGGTGCGCGAGGATATTAAAAGCGCACTTTCCTATCCGGTTTTTCTGCTCGGAGCTACTGTTTTTGCAATTTCTTTAATGACCGTGTTTGTTCTTCCGATCTTTGCATCGCTTTTGCATGATCTTGGGGCAGAGCTTTCACTACCTACGCAGGTGCTGCTCAGCGGTGCAGAGATGATTTCATCACATCCCTATGTGTTGACAGCTATTCTTGTAGGGCTTTGCACAGTAGGCATGACATTCCTGCGTGTGCCGTATCTGCGTCTGTATTTTGACCGGCTGCTCCTTGGCGTTCCTGTTTTTGGTCGGTTTATCCTCTACACGCAATGGCGCATGATTCTGCGCATGCTTGATATTTTGCTGCGCAGCGGAATACGTTTGGATCTTGCGGTAGGGAGTGCCGCACATGTGACGGGAAATCGTTTTCTTGCTGCTGAACTGCAGCGGGCAGAGCGCAGTCTCACAGAGGGGCGTACACTTGCCTATGCGCTTTCTAAGATAAACTGTCTGCCAAGACTGATTCAAGAGATGCTTGCCGCAGGCGAAGAGGCCGGGGAGCTGGAGCGTTTGCTTTCGCAGGGAGCGGATTACTGTGAGAGAACAGCGCGGCAGCTTGGTGTGCGGATAGAGGCGGCTGCTGAACCAGTGATGATTGTATTGATTGGAGCGGTGATTTTTTTCTTTGTACTCTCGCTTATGATGCCGATTTTTACTGCAATGGATGCGCTCATGTGAGCCTCGCTATTGTCTTTGTACGATTCGATGCAGAGTAGGTGCACGATGACCATGCTTTTTGCAGCATTTAACAAAGAGCCGGTTTTTTGACATCAAAAAACCAGCAGCCGCTCTCTTTCGAGCAAGCTGCCGGTCATACCATTAATGTCATAAACGACGAACACATCCGTATTCAGTTGTGTTGTTTTGCCGCTTCCCTGCTGCGTGCACGGAAAGCGCTTGCAGTTTATTGTACGTTCAGCTGAAACCGTTGGGGAGATCTCTGCATATCATCCAACTTGCGCGCATGGTTTTCTACATCGAATCGTACACGTACAGGAACTTTTTGCCCTCCACCCAATTAAGGGGGACAGCGGCACTGTGACTGGTTCTGTCGAGGCAATGCCAAGGTGCGACCTGGAAAATCCACAGGTTCTTATGTTCTTCAAAGAAGCATCTGTCCAGAAATACAACCACCATGCAGAAGATCTTGTGTCAATAGACATTCTCCTCTCTTTGATTACCGAATCTAGGAGATATATCTCTTTTCTGTATATATCATATCATAAATAGAAGTATTTCGCAATAGTTTTTTTGATGGATTGCGGGAATAAGTTTATAAAAAAGAAGGAGAACGTATGCTGCTAGAAGTATTGGTAGATTTTCTGTTCCCGCCGCACTGTCCCAACTGCAAAGACTACGTAGAGCGGCGCGGTGCGTGGTGTACGGACTGCGCACAGAGGCTCTGCGGACTGCACCGGATTGTGCAGCTGAGGGACATGACTGCGTGCAGTGCAGGGGTTTGGGCATTTGGATATTATCGGGAAGGCGTGCGTGACCTTGTGCGCGCACTCAAATATCAGGGAAAAAAGGAGGTTCTGCCATATCTTCATGCGATGCTTGCCGCAGGAGATGAGGTGTTTGAACAGCTGCCAAAACCTCTGATTGCTGTACCTGTTCCGCTCGCGCGTGAGCGTGAGCGGCTGCGCGGGTTTAATCAAGTGGCAGAGATCTTTGGCCCATGGCTTGCACAGCACAACGTTCCTCTTGTTCCGCTGCTCTGCCGAACACGTGAGACGGCGCCGCTCTATGAGCGGACACGTACAGAGCGGAGAAAGGAACTGCGCGGTGCATTTTCCCTCTGTACCGAGGCGGATATTGTAGGACGCGATATTCTGCTTGTGGATGATATTATGACGACGGGAACGACGCTTGAGGAATGTGCGCGCATGCTTCGGCGTGCGGGGGCAGAGCGTGTTTATGCGTTTGTCTTGGCGAGTGAGCATGTGTGACTTTATGGATCATCGGAACATCCCCACAGCGCTATGGTAAGTGTTATGGATCGATTGATCTGTGCGTGTGCCGTGCGAATATACCGCTTTTCTTACTTGCTTCACGCAGGTTTGCGCAGGCACTGCCTTGTCAAAAGAGATGCAACAACATATAATGAACATACTGTGTTTTGAAAGAAAGATACTATATATTTTGTAGGAGGGTTTTTCATTGCTGATGAATGGTGCACGTGCTCTTTTAGAGAGCCTAAAGGAGGAAGGGGTTGCGGTCGTATTCGGTTATCCAGGCGGGGCCGTACTCACTCTATATGATGAAGTGTATCAAATGGGATTTCCGCATATCCTAACGAGGCATGAACAGGGCGCTGTCCACGCAGCAGATGGATATGCGCGCGCTTCTGGAAAGGTTGGCGTTGTTTTTGCGACCTCTGGCCCCGGTGGGACAAATCTGGTGACGGGCATCGCAACGGCGCATATGGATTCTGTTCCACTTGTCTGTATTACGGGACAGGTGGCCAACCCCTATATTGGCAAGGACTCTTTTCAAGAGGCAGACATCGTCGGTATTACGACACCGATCACGAAGCACAACTATCTCGTGAAAGATGTGAAAGACTTGCCGCGCGTTGTGAAGGAAGCGTTTTTTATCGCGCAGACGGGGCGGCCGGGCGTGGTTGTGATTGATGTAGCCAAGGATGTTTTTGATGCACAGGTGGACTATGGCTGTCCAGAGCGTGTACAGCTGCGCGGCTATACCGGTGATGTGCCGTTTGAGGTCGCCTCTGTATGGGAGGCGGTCGAGGCACTGCTTTCTGCGCAGCAGCCGCTTCTTTTTGTCGGCGGCGGTGTCATACTCTCTGATACGGCGGCGTATGTCCGTGAGATCATTCGCTTAACAGGAATGCCCTCGACGGCAACACTCATGGGGCTGGGTGCTGTTGCGGCGAAAACAGAGGGCTTCACGGGACTTGCGGGAATGCATGGCGCCTATGCGTCAAATATGGCAATCCAAGAGTGCGACCTCCTGCTTGCCCTTGGCACGCGGTTCAGTGACCGTGTCACAGGAAAGGCAGCGGAGTTTGCACCAAAGGCACGCATTATCCACTTTGACATCGATCCCGCAGAATTCAATAAAAATGTACGTGCCGACCTTTCTGTGATAGGGGATCTGCGCCACACGCTGCCCGCATTCATTGATGTGCTAAGCAACTGCAGTGAGGATTTGCGCGCACGTTTTAGACCGTGGCGCGGTGAGGTGCTTTCGATGGAACGCGCACACCCGCTTACATGGAAGGAGTCGACAGAGATTCGCCCCGAGGCACTCATCAGCAAGGTCCGAGAACTTATGAATGACGACACGATCTGTGTCACCGATGTTGGACAGCATCAGATGTGGGCGGCACAGTTCTTCTCCTGTACGGCTCCGCGCAGCTTTTTGACCTCGGGGGGGCTTGGTACGATGGGATACGGCCTGCCTGCAGCGATTGGCGCAAAGATTGCCTGTCCGGACAAGGAAGTCGTTCTTATCACAGGTGACGGCAGCATCATGATGAACTGTCAGGAGCTTTCGACCATGGCAGATAACGATATTGATGTGAAGATCGTCATTGTGCACAACTCTATCCTTGGCATGGTGGGACAGTGGCAGCGGCTCTTTTACAGTCACCGCTATTCAGCTTCGGAGCTAAAGGGGAAAACGGACTATGTAAAGCTTGCAGAGGCAATGGGGGTAAAGGGCTGCCGCATAGAGACGATAGAAGAACTGGCAGAAGTCCTGCCGCGCGTACTTGCCGAAAAGGGGGCCTGTCTTGTTGATGTGATTGTGCCTGAGGAGGCCGATGTTGTTCCGATGGTGCCGGGTGGCAAGAGGCTCGATCAGATGGTGCTGGGAGGAAGATGAGATGGATAAGTATTTGCTCGCGGTGCTCGTTGATAACAAGCCAGGTGTTCTCACACATATCGCAGGGCTTATCAGTCGCCGTGCATTCAATATCGAGAGTATTTCCGCCGGATATACAGAGGAGAAGGAGGTCACCCGTATCAACATCGTGGTTTCTGTCGCCTCCGAGAATGAGCTGCGACAGGTCGTTACGCAGCTCTCAAAGCTGATTGATGTGGTAAAAATTGTCAACCTTACGCAGTTTGAATCCATCACACGTGAGCTCGTTCTCATCAAGGTACGCGCGACCAAGGAAACACGGGCACAAATCATTGATGTGGTGAATATCTTTCGTGCACGTATCGTGGATGTCGGCGCAGAGAATGTCGTCGTTGAACTGACGGGCGATGCAAAGAAGATAGATGCACTCTCAGAGCTGCTCTCTGACTATGGGATTATTGAGATTGCACGGACGGGGGCGATTGCCCTCTCGCGTGGGCCAGTGCCGGTCAAGCAGATGTGATGGCGGTGTATTTCAAATTAAAACTGTTTTTTTGACTTTTTATAAAAACCTATTGACTTTTTGACTTAAATAGATTACTATAGACACCGTAAGTTAGCACTCAGACTTTGAGAGTGCTAACAGGACAGAGATAGAAATGAAAACTAGGAGGCAGATACTATGATTAAGCCATTGGGCGAACGTGTTGTCATTGAGGTTGCGGAGAGCGATGTCACAACGGCGAGCGGCATTGTGCTCCCCGATACGGCAAAGGAGAAGCCGCAGAAGGGCAAGGTCGTAGCTGTTGGAACGGGCAAGTTGCTCGATAATGGACAGCGCGCCGAGATGGAAGTTAAAGTTGGCGACGGGGTCGTATTCTCGAAGTATTCCGGAACGGAAGTCAAGGTAGACGAGAAGGATTATCTCGTTGTCCGCGAGAGCGATATACTGGCGATTCTCTAATAGATAAAAACAAGTAATTTGGGAGGCAATCTATATGGCAAAGCAGATTCTGTTTGACGAAGAGGCACGCCGCGCACTTGGCCGCGGTGTGGATGCGCTCGCAAACGCGGTGAAAGTTACACTCGGGCCCAAAGGCCGTAACGTTGTTCTCGATAAGAAGTACGGCGCTCCGACCATCACAAATGACGGCGTGACGATTGCGCGCGATATTGAGCTTGAGGATCCATTTGAAAACATGGGCGCACAGCTCGTCAAGGAAGTTGCGACCAAGACGAACGACATTGCGGGCGACGGAACGACAACGGCGACACTCCTTGCACAGGCGATGATCCAAGAGGGAATGCGCAATGTTGTTGCGGGCGCGAACCCCATGATCGTTAAGAAGGGCATCGAGCTTGCGGTCAAGACGCTCGTCGAGGAAATCAAGAGCAAGGCGCAGAAGGTCGAGACCAAGGCAAAAATCGCACAGGTCGCAGCAATCTCCTCCGGCGACAGCGAGGTCGGTGACCTCATTGCTGAGGCAATGGAGAAGGTGGGCAAGGACGGCGTTATTACGGTCGAGGAGTCTAAGTCCATGGACACGAACCTCTCGGTTGTCGAGGGGATGCAGTTCGATCGCGGTTATATCTCTCCTTACATGGTGACGGACACGGAGAAGATGGAAGCCGTTATGGATGATCCGTATGTGCTTATCACGGATCGCAAGATCTCGGCAGTTGCCGACATCCTGCCTGTCTTAGAGCAGGTCGTAAAGCAGGGCAAGCAGATCGTCATCATCTCGGAGGATCTTGATGGTGAGGCGCTTGCGACGATCGTTGTCAATAAGCTCCGCGGCACGTTCAAGGCACTCGCTGTGAAGGCACCGGGCTTTGGCGACCGCCGCAAGGCAATGCTTGAGGACATTGCAATCCTTACAGGCGGTACGGTCATCAGTGAGGAACTTGGACGCAAACTCGACAGCGTGACGCTGGAGGATCTTGGACGTGCACGTCAGGTACGTTCCTCAAAGGAGGAGACGACCATCGTGGACGGTGCAGGGGACAAGAAGCAGATCTCCGCACGTGTTGAGCAGCTTAAAAAGCAGATTGCAGAGACGACTTCCGACTTTGACCGTGAGAAGCTCCAGGAGCGTCTTGCAAAGCTCGCGGGCGGCGTAGCAGTCGTTGAGATTGGCGCTGCGACGGAAGTCGAGATGAAGGATAAGAAGTACCGCGTCGAGGATGCACTGAATGCGACACGCGCAGCCGTTGAGGAAGGCATCGTTGCCGGCGGCGGCACGACGTACATCGACATCCTGCCGGCACTCGACAAGATCAAGGCAGATGGCGATGTGAAGGTAGGTATTGACATCGTAAAGCGTGCCATTGAGGCACCTGTCCGCCAGATTGCGGAGAACGCAGGCCTTGAAGGTTCTGTAGTCGTTGATACCGTGAAGAAGGCAGGCGATGGCATCGGCTTTAACGCCCTCGAGAACACCTACATTGATATGATTGGTGCAGGCATCGTGGATCCTGCGAAGGTCACGCGCTCTGCCCTGCAGAATGCGGCATCCATCGCGGCAATGGTCTTGACGACGGAGACACTCGTCACGGATAAGCCGGAGCCGGAGGCTCCGATGCCGGCGGGTGCGCCGGGCATGGGCGGTATGGGCGGCATGATGTAAGTGCGTCTTTGCTGCGGTCATATATTCAAATGAAGAAAAGCATGTTTCCCATTGTGGGAGACATGCTTCTTTTTTATTATGATATTTACGCAAATTCAGTATGCGTGATATTGTAAAAATAGAATGACAATGATATACTTATTCCGAATTGTAAATGAAGCAGCCTCACCGATGGGTGAGCGAAAGGAGTTTCGTCATGCTGAATATGGACAAAAAACTCGCAAAGCGTGAGGAAGAAGGCAAAATCATCCGTGCAGGTATTGTCGGCGCAGGGCAGATGGGGCGTGGCATGGTCACGCAAATGGCACTGATGAAGGGGATTATGCCGGCCATCGTTTCAGATATTAAGTTCGACAACGTCATCAATGCGTTCCACTATGCCGGCATCAGTGATGAGGAGATCGCTGTGGCAAAGACGCTCGAAGAGGCGAACCGATACATGGAGCAGGGTAAATTCGTGGCGACCGAGAATTCAGACTTCATCGCACAGGCAAATCTCGTTGATGTTGCGATCGACGTGACGGGGGTACCTGAGGTTGGTGTCAAGATCGCAATCGACTCTATGAATAACAAGAAGCATGTTGTTATGATGGATGTCGAGACAGATGTTGTCATCGGCAGCTATCTCAAAAAGCTGGGCGACAAGAACGGCGTTGTCTATACTGGCTCTGCGGGTGATGAACCGGGCGCTGTGATGGAACTTTACTCCTTTGCGCGCGCGATGGGGATGGATGTCAAGGTCATGGGCAAGGGCAAGAACAACAAACTCGACTATGACTGTAACCCCGACACCGTACTTGAGGAAGCGACACGCCGTAAGATGAGCCCACGCATGCTCACATCCTTTAAAGATGGCACGAAAACCATGGTCGAGATGACAGCCATGTCGAATGCGACGGGACTTATCCCCGATGTGATCGGTGGGCATGGTCCTTCCGCTTCGCCAAAGGATCGTTGTGCTGAGCTCAATGAAATTTTTAAGCTCAAAAAAGATGGCGGCATTCTCAGCAAGCATGGTGTTGTCGAGTATGTCAACGGCATTGCACCTGGTGTCTTTGTCACAGTCACCACACAGAATGAGGAGATCGCCTACCAGATGGGGTATCACAGTATGGGGCCAGGCCCCCTATGGACACTCTATCGCCCCTATCACCTCTGTAATCTTGAGACGCCGCTTACCGTTGCGAAAATTGTCATTGACGGCGAGCCGACCATCATCCCCTTGGATGGCCCCGTCAGTGAATGCATTGCCGTCGCCAAGCGTGACTTAAAGGCGGGTGAAACCATCGACGGTATTGGTGGTTACACCACCTACGGCTCCATCGCAACGGCGCAGGAAACCTATGAGAAGGGCTATGTTGTCTATGCGCTCGTCAATAAGAATACACGTATGAAGTGTGATGTCAAGAAAGGCACCCTCCTCACCCTTGACATGGTCGATCTCGATACCTCCACCCAGCTCTATCAGGTACGCAAAGAGCAGGATAAGATGTATCACAATGGGTATGCGTTGAAGTAAGGATAGGACTCAAGTTCAAAGCTGTCATAAAGGAAATTATTGCTTTATGACAGCTTTTTTATTTTATGGAAAGAAAAAATCATATAAAATTATTGACAGTATATATATATAATTACTATAGGATTTTTGTTTTGGTTTATAAGTGAAAATAGGAGTAAAAGAATTATGAAGAAGATACTTTTTATCTTCGCGCTGAGTATTTTTATGGTACAGGGATTTTGCAGTGCAGAAATCTCCCGTGAATACGGCGTATCACATAAAATTCTATGGTGTTCAGAATTGGGACTTTGGTACATTCTATTCTACTGTGGTTAGAGATGATTTCTATGCGCATGTGGATGGTGGGCAAAAATAAGAATATAGACACGATTACAAAAAGCTGCGACATATTTTGCCGCAGCTTTTTGTATGAGAAGACGATTTATACATTATGCAATCATAAAAAAGAGATGCCGTACAATCTTGCATAGCAGCATCCAGCTCAGTACACTTCTACCTGACACATCTTCATTGCCTTCAGCGCGTTCATATGGCTCTCGGGCATGACACCTGCACAGCAGGAAGCATCGACGGCGATTCTTTTCTCTGGATAGAATGCCTTTAGGAGGAGTGTGTTAGAGATGACACAGATGTCGGTGCATAGACCAACAAGTTCTATTTCGTTATAATTTGCGAGGGCGGCAGGGAGTTTGGTCGAACCGAATGAGGGCTTCTCGATGACGGCTGCCGCCTCCCGCACAAAGGGCTGCAATGTGTCCGCGATCTGCCACCCAGCTGTATTGCGGATGCAGTGCTCTACTGGGAGGTTCCGCCCCTCCTGCGTCGTGAGATAATCTGCTTCGTGTGTATCCATCGTAAAGATGAGTGCTGTTCCCTCTGCACGTGCAGCCGCGAGCTTTTCTACCATGCGCGGCAACATCTCCTGTGCCTCCTTTGTTCCGAGTGCCCCGTCAATAAAGTCGTTCTGCATGTCTACCACAACGATTGCTTTGTGCATGGCGCATCCTCCTAAATTTATGTTAGGATTTTATTTTCGGCGTTTATGTTTTTTGTGTTGACCGAGGGCCGCATCAGCGGCAGGCTGTGGGGCAGGATCTTTTCGCAGACCGAGCCAAAGGAATATGGTGAGTGCGGCAATACCGAAGGCGAGACTTGTCATCTGCGCACTGGTAAAGAGATTAAGGTATTTCTCTGTGTAATCGCCGCGCAGATACTCAAGGGCAAAGCGCACGAGACTGTAGAGCATGACATAGAGGGCGAAGCACTGCCCACGCGCATGTCCGCGGGCGCGAAAGATCAGCAGGAGGGCGAAGATAACGATGTCAAGCTGCCCCTCCCAGACCTCTGCCGGCCAGAGCGGCTGCGCACCGTAGGTATGGTGCGCAAGTGTGGTTTCAGGGTAGAGAATGCCAAAGCTGCTGCCTGTCGGTGCACCGAATGCATCTCCATTGAGGAGATTGGCACAGCGCCCCAGTGCCTGCCCAAGGATGAGGGCGGGAGCAACAATATCGAGGAAATGTACGGTATCGAGTTTTTTTCGTTCACTGTAACAGATGCCGACGAGCACACCGAGGAATATGCCGCCCTGAATCGCCATGCCGCCCTGCCAGACATTCAGCAGTTCGGTCAGATGGTGCTGGTAGTAGTCCCAGTCAAAGAAAAACACATCCCATAGACGTGCCCCGAGAAGGCCTGCGATGCCGCAGTAGATGCCAATATCGGGGATATACTTTTCGTAGCCGCGGCCGTCTGCTTTTGCAAGGAAATAGGCGACGCCCGCCGCGAGCAGGATGGAGAGGGAGATGACAACCCCATAGGCGCGGATGGGAAAGTCGCCGACGTAGAAGAGATATTGATGCAAGGAAGCCTGCCTCTCTAGGAAACACGGATAAAATGAAGCATGCCAGATTCGTGCAGAAAATGTGTGCCAAGATGGCATGGCTGTTTACTCCGCTGCAAAGAGCGGAAGGGATTCGAGAAAGATGATGTCTGTCCGTTTGGCAGCATCGCCCTCGGCGAGCACTGCTGCCTGTCCAATGACCTGCCCACCTGCTTTCGCGGCGAGGGCGGAGAGTGCGGTCATGGAACCGCCCGTGCTGATGACATCGTCGAGGAGGAGTACCTTGCGTTCAGCAATGCGCGCGATGTCGGTATTCATGAGATAGAGTTTCTGTTTGCCCATTGTCGTAATGGATTCGTCCTCGACCCAGATGGGATCTTCCATATACGCTTTGACGGATTTACGCGCTGTGACGTAGTATGGCATGTCGAGTTGGCGTGCTAGTTCTGCTGCGAGTGGGATGCCTTTGGTCTCGGCGGTCATGATGATCTCGGTACCTGTAGGAATCTTTTTCGCAAGTGCGCGTGCGCAGTTTGTGCAGAGTTCAACATCGCCGAGCATGACGAATCCTGCAATTGCAAGATGCTCATTGAGGTTGAGGATGGAAAGAGTACGCGTGCAGCCTGCGACCGTGAGTTCATAAAATCGTTTTGCCATGTTATACCTCTTTACCTAGAAGCCTTTCTCGGTTAGAACCAGTTCCAAAGCATTCAGCACATCGTTTATGTCACTCTCTGTGATGATAAGCGGCGGCTGAAATGCCATAACATTACGGCCAATACCATTCTTACCGACAATATAGCCGCGGTCTTTCAGTGCCTCAAGTACGGCATCGAGTTCTGCTGCGGCGGGCGAGGTGTCTGCGTGGATAAACTCAGCACCAACCATCAGGCCGAGCCCGCGTACATCGCCGATGATGGGATGGCATTTTTGGAGTTCTTCCAGTCCTGTACGCAGCTGTCTGCCGCGCTGCGCAGCGCGGCCGATCAGGTCATGTTCCTTTATATAGCGAAGCACGCTGAGCCCTGCTGTCGTGGAGACGGGATTGCCGCCAAGCGTTGAGGCGCCGGGTTTTGTATAGGTATCAGCAATCTCTGGTGTTGCAATGAATGCACTGATCGGGGCACCGTTGCCGAGCGCCTTTGCCATTGTCATAATGTCAGGGACTATGTCAAAATGCTCAATTGCAAACATCTTTCCTGTGCGTGCGAATCCCGTCTGCACCTCGTCCGCGATGAAAAGTACACCGTAGTGATCGAGAATTTCCTTGACGCGTTTGAAGTAGCCCTTCGGCGGGACGATGATGCCTGCATTGCCTTGTATACTCTCGGCGATAAAGGCGGCGGGATGTCCCGTGGTTGCAGTTTTGATGGTTTCCTCGATCTCATTTGCGCAGGCAAGACCACAGGAGGCGGGGGAGAGCTTCATCGGACAGCGGTAGCAGTAGGGACTGCGAACAAAATGAATGCCGCCGACGGGGGTAGGATCGGTGCGCCACATCGAGATGCCGGTGAGGCTCATCGTGAGTTTTGTTCGCCCATGCAGGCCCCCACGCAATGCGATGAACTCACTGCTGCCAGTTGCAAGTTGGGCAAGGAGTGCAGCGCCCTCGTTCGCCTCTGTACCAGTGGAACAGAAGAAACTCTTTTGGAGGTTTCCCGGCGTTACGTGCGCAAGCTGCTCGGCAAGATTTACGAAATTCTCTGTGAGGTAGATGTTGCAGACGTGCTGGAGCGTGTTCAGCTGCTCTGCAACAGCGGCGTTGATCTCTGGGTTGCAGTGACCGCAGTTGATGACGGAAACGCCGGCGAAGCAGTCAAGATATTTCCTGCCGTCGCTGTCATAGAGGTACTGCATCTCGCCACGCACGATTTGCCGCGGCTGGCTGTAAAAATGACCGAGGCAGGGCATAATATATTTTGATTTTTTTTCAAGGATGGCGTTGGGGCCAATGTATGCTTTCTCGTTTGGGGAGATGGTTCCCATGTATAGAGTACACTTTCTGTTTCAAATAGAATTTCTGCTCTGGCGGAAACGATAGGTGCCGATGCCGAGCGGGCGGGGAGAGATTTCCTTGAGCCGCTCAAAATCGGCTGCGTGGCAGCCGTCTCCGCCCGCTGCGAGCCGGTCGAGTGCTGCGCGGTAGATACGGACGATCTCCGCAGTTTCCTTTGCCGTGTAGTCCTGTGCCTCGATGCGATAGGAGGCAAGGCCGTTCAATTTTTCGAGATAGGGATAAAGGCAGAGATCTTTGGCAAAGTAGATGTGGTTGCGTCCATACTGATCGATACGGATGGCGTGCACACCGCCCGCCTCATCACGAAAGGCATAGTGGACGTCCATCAGTTCAGGTTCCGACAGTGCATTGTAATTCGGCAGTGACATTGCGGGGAAATTGTAATCGCAGATCATGGACTCATATGCGCCGTGCACGACCACCTCGATCGGCAGTACGGCGTTTTCGACAATCTCGCGCAGCTGCTGGAAGGAGAGCTCATAGGAAGCCGTTGCCATTGTCATCCCATTCTTTTTGAGGAAGGATGCAGCGAGGTGATTGAATAGGTTGAAGGAATGATCTGCTTGGATGGGGAGTTTCGTGTGTGTTTTGGCGAGCTTGAGTGTGCCAAGATTGCCGACCATGATGCCATCGACGGGCATCGTGTCAAGTGCGGTAAAGAACTGCTCCAACTCGCCGCATTCTCGGCGCATGGTTGTGCGTGGCGTATTGACCACGACACGCGTACGCCCTGCGGCACAGCGGATGATTTCCTCGTAGTCGCGGAGTTTCCACGGGCGGTGGGGGCGGAATGCTTCGCCGCCGACGTAAATCGTATCCGCGCCGCTCTCGATCGCTGCGCGTGCAGCCTCCGTTGTGCCAACGCGCACACTCAGATGGCGGCAGGGTGTGTTCCCTTTTTCTATGGGAGGCTCCGCGCGCAGCACATCGTCCGCAAAGCCCGCCTCCTCGATTGCCTGGCTGAAGAAACGCGGTTCACGCTCGCCCGTCATGCCGATGTCAATGGCAGTTGGCTGCCCAAAAGCGAATGTCGTCGTGTAGTCGCGCACGCGGTTTTCATAGAGTGTGCGCCACCCTTCCTCGTCTGTTGCATAGCCGTTTGGGTCGGCAATGTAGGCATCAATCGCTTTGCGATAGGTGGAGACGAGACGGGCGATAAAAGTGGGAGAGCGCATGCGGCCTTCGATTTTGAAAGAATGGACGCCCGCCTGGATCAGCTCCGGGATGGAGCGGTACATGCACATGTCTTTGAGTGCGAGCTTATAGGGACCCGGGCTGTCCGCATCGAGCACGGCACCTGTCTCCTCGTTGATGAGCGCGAACGGCCATCGGCAAATCTTCATGCAGCGGCCGCGGTTGCCGCTTTGACCAAAGAGCACCCCGGAGTGGATGCACTGCCCGCTCTCGGAGATGCACATATCGCCGTGCATGAAGTATTCCACCTCGATGCCCGTGCGCACGCGAAAGAGTGCAAGCTCGGAGAGCGTCATCTCTCTGCCGACGACGATGCGCGTGATGCCATACTCCTTGAGTTTTTCGATGGCGTGTTCATTGTGCGTGTTCATCATGACGGACGTATGCAGGGGGATTGTGATGCCCATTTCGTGCACAAGTTCGAGCACGGCAAAGTCCTGTACGAGAATCGCATCCGGACGGATCTCACTGAGATAGGAAAGGTAGTCCCGCAGTGCGGGGAGTTCCTCGTTGCTGATGAGATTGTTCAATGTAATGTAGAGATGTACGCCGTGTGTATGCGCGTAGTCAACGGCTTCCTTCAGCCGTTTGTCATCAAAGTTAAAGTCGCCCTCGTGGAGCCGCATATTGAAATGTTTGCCGCCGAGGTAGACGGCATCTGCGCCCGCCTCGATTCCTGCCGTCATGGCATCCCATGTACCGGCGGGAGCGAGCAGCTCGACGGATTTACGGTGTAACAGCATGCTGAAAAAACTCCTTTAGGAAATGGAGAAATTGTTGCGGTTGCAATCCATATATTCTCTCCAATCGACTATGATTATAACAGGAAAATCCCTATCTTTCAAATAGCAGAGGTGAGGATGGGCGAACCTTGATATAGGGAACTATATTTTATTTCGCACCTTGTCAAAAAGTGGGACTTGGGGTATATTATACATAGATTTTATTAGATCTGCCAACAACTATAAATTTCATATAGAGTGATTGCCTTTGGCATATATTTTTTATCTTAGATTTATTGTTTCTGATTATTTATTTTTTCTATGTATTTATTTTATAATTTAATATGAAGAAGGTCTGTGCTATGGGAGAGTATGGGAGTCTGGGGATTTATCTTTTGGTGGCGCTGTTTTTTCCTGTGATGGCGCTTGGACCGGCATTCCTGCTTCAGCCGAAGCAGCCGACTCCGCAAAAGTACATCCCCTATGAGTGTGGTGTCGATTCAATTGGCTCGCCGTATGTGCGGTTCCGCGCGGGATATTTCCTCTACGCGCTGCTTTTTATTGTATTCGACATTGAGACGGTATTCCTCTATCCGTGGGCGGTGGAGTTTCGGATGTTTGGACTGTTTGCACTCATCGAGATGTTTGTGTTTGTCGGGCTGCTGTCTTTTGGGCTCGGTTATGCGTGGCGAAAGGGGGATCTGACATGGAGATAGCGGAGCGCGTCCCTGAGAGCCTGCGGCAAAATGTCTTTGTCATTAAGCTCGACCAGCTTCTGCGCTGGGCACATGCAAGTTCCATCTGGCCGCTCTCATCAGGGCTTGCCTGCTGCGCGATTGAGATGATGAGCACGGCGACGGCGCGGTTCGATCTGGCGCGTTTTGGGTACGAGGTGTTTAGACCCTGTCCACGGCAGGCGGATCTCCTCATCGTTGCGGGAACGCTGACATGGAAGATGGCAGAGCCGATTGTACGTCTCTATGAGCAGATGCCGGAACCGAAATACGTCATCGCCATGGGGGCATGCACGATTGCAGGCGGTCCATTTGCGGACTCCTATGCAGTCGTGCCCGGCGTGGACGAGCTGCTGCCGGTGGACGTCTATATCCCGGGCTGTCCGCCGCGCCCTGAGGCACTGATGGACGGTATGCTAAAGCTGCGTGAGAAGATTCTTCATCCTGAGCGCGTTGTGGCCGAGCGTACATACTGGGCGGAGCAGGCGGCAAAGAAGGCGGTGAACGCATGAAGAAGAACTATGTATCTCCGGACGTGCTCGCCGGCATCAAGCGCGCCTTTCCAAATGCGGAGTATGATGCAGAGGCAGAGCGTCCTGTGCTCTATATTGGAGCGGACGAGCTTATCGCGCTACTGACGTTCCTGCGCGATGACAGTGTGCTGCAGCTGACACGCATGGAGAATTTGACAGCAGTGGACTGGAAGGATCGCTTTGAGATGGTCTATCATCTCTTCGCACCCGTGCCCATGCACTGGCTGACGGTTAAGGTGCAGCTCCCGCATGAGAACCCGATTGTTCCGTCTGCGACGGCGGTATTTCCGGGCGCATCATTCGAGGAGCGCGAGGTCTATGACCTTATGGGAATCTCATTCACGGGACATCCCGATCTTCGGCGCGTGTTCCACCGTGACGATTTTGTCGGGCATCCGCTGCGAAAGGATTTTGTTCCGCCGCCTCCGCCAACGATCCCACGCATACAGAAGGAGGCGTTTTGATGCCGAGAACCGAAACCTATACGCTGAATATGGGACCGCAGCACCCATCAACGCATGGGGTCTTGCAAGTGCAGCTCGAACTCGACGGCGAGCGCATCGTCAAGGCGACGCCCATTATGGGCTACCTCCATCGCGGCATTGAAAAGCTGCTCGAAGATCGGACATATGTGCAGGGGCTTCCGTATACAGACCGCCTCGACTACGTTTCTGCGATGAACAACAACTTTGGCTATGCGCTTGCGGTCGAGGAGCTGGCAGGGATTGAGACGACGCGGCGTGCAGAGTATATCCGCGTCATCATGGCAGAGCTGAACCGCATCAACAGTCATCTGATTTTCATTGGGACGCTTGCCAATGATCTGGGCGCCTCCACAGGTATGCTGTACTGTTTCCGCGACCGGGAGAAGATTCTCGACATTTTCAACCTCGTCTGCGGGGCACGCCAGACATTTCACTACATCCGCATCGGAGGAGTAAAGGAAGATCTCACACCGGAGGCTGCTGTCATGATACACGCGTTTCTCGATGAGGTTCCACTATTTCTCGATGAGTACAATCGCCTTCTGACGGGCAATGAGATCTTTGTGCGTCGTATCGTTGGTGTTTCATCAATGACGACAGAGGAGGCGCTCCGCTGTCATATGACAGGGCCCAATCTGCGTGCGACGGGGCTTGCCTTTGACCTGCGCAAGGTAGATGGTTACAGTGTCTATGATGAGTTCAATTTCGATGTCCCCATCGGGAAGAACGGCGATAACTGGGATCGCTATATCGTTAAGCTGAACGAGATTACAGAGAGCGCGAAGATTATCCGCCAAGCAGTCGATGGACTGCCGGAGGGTGATTTCATGGGCAAGGTACCCAAGATCATCAAGCCGCCCAAGGGTGAGGTGTTCAGCCGTACAGAGGGCACACGCGGGGAACTGGGCTTTTACATCGTGAGCGACGGCACAACAAAGCCGTACCGCATCCACATCCGCCGTCCCTCGTTTGTCAATATGCAGGGGCTTGATGCCATGTGCCGCGGCATGCTCATCGGCGATTCGGTTGCTGCGTATTCCTCCATTGACCCCATCATGGGTGAAGTGGACTGTTGAGGGGGGAGGCAAATGATGGAACAATCCCTGCTGGCATCCCTCGCGCATGTGCTGCGCGAAATGATCTATTCTATCGTCCCCATTTCGCTTGTTGTAGATCTCGTATTAACATTTGTCGGTATTGCGGCGCTCCTTGGCATCATCTCAATGGCGGCAATTGTATTCACGTACACCGAGCGCAAGATCTGTGCATTTATCCAGGTGCGCATCGGTCCCAATCGCGTGGGCGGCAGGTTTGGACTGCTGCAGCCCGTTGCGGATATGCTGAAACTCATGAGCAAGGAGGATATTATGCCCGCAGGTGCGGACAAGGCGGTCTGGGTACTTTCTCCCGCGCTGCTCTTTGTGCCTGCGGCGCTTGCTTACGCTTTCTTCCCGTTCGACGCGGGCGCGGTACTCGTAGATGTAAACGTAGGGGTGTTTCTCCTATTCGCCGTTACGGGACAGGCGGTGCTGCCCTTTCTCATGGGCGGTTATGCGTCCAACAATAAGTATTCGTTCATCGGCGGGATGCGCATTGTCGGACAGATGCTCAGCTATGAGGCTCCGCTGCTCTTTTCACTCCTTGGCGTCATCATGCTGACCGGCTCGCTTCGTCTCGATGATATTGTGCAGATGCAGGCAAACACGGGCTGGTTCATCTTTATACAGCCGCTTGCGTTTATAATCTTTTTGATTGCGGTTGTCGCTGAGACGAACCGCACGCCGTTTGATCTCGTGGAGGGCGAGTCAGAGATCATCGCAGGGCCGTTTACCGAGTATTCGGGGATGCGTTGGGCGTTGTTCTTTCTCGCGGAGTATGCGAACCTCCTCACGGCGGCGATTCTCGCGACAACATTCTTCCTCGGCGGGTACAGCGGACCTTTATTTTTGCCGGGCTTTGTCTGGTTCGGGGGCAAAGCGCTCCTTATGGTGCTGTTTATCATGTGGCTGCGTTGGACGTTCCCACGCACGCGTGTGGATCAGATACTGATATTCGGCTGGAAGGTACTCGTGCCACTCTCTATTCTCAATGTTTTCCTCACCGGGGTTGGTATGTATATATTCAGCATCGTTTAGGGGGTGCTCACGTGTTTGGAAAAGGGCTATTAACAGGCATGAGCGTCACATGGAAGCATCTTTGGGGCAAGAAGGAGACGTTCTGTTACCCGGAAGAAAAACTTCCAATGACGGATAATTTCCGTGGAGGCAATCTCGCGATGGATTGGCGTGTCTGCATCGGGTGTTCCATGTGCGCGAATGCGTGCCCAAACAAGGCGCTGGATCTGACGATTGTACAGGATGCGAAGAAGAAGCGTCATATGCAGTACTATATTCATAAATCCGGACGCTGTCTCTATTGTAATCTCTGCGTGGAGGTCTGTCCGGTAAAGACGCTTGTGTGGGACAAGGATTATGCCATCTCCACGTGGAGCAAGGAGACGATGACCCACGACGCGATGACGGATGCAGATCGCGCTGATCTCGCCGAGTTCCTCGCACAGGTTGAGGTTCAGGCAGCGGAGGAAAAGGCACAGAAAGAAGCTGCAGCAAAGGCAAAAGCCGAGGCAGAGGAAAGAACGAAAGCCGAAGCCGAAAAAGCTGCGGCGAAAAAACCGGCAGCAGAAGTGGGATCAACGGAAAATCCTTCTGCTGAAACCAAAGCAGCAGAGGGGGAGACGAATACGCGGGAAGGAGGGACGACATGAGCATCATTTTTTATTTCCTCGCAGCGGTGACGGTCATCGGTGCGCTCGGTGTCGTTCTTTCGCCGAATGTAGTGCACAGTGCGTTGTTCCTCGTGCTCTCCTTCATTGGTGTCGCGGCGATTTACTTTTCTATCGGAGCGGAGTTTCTCGGTGCGGTGCAGCTGATGGTCTACAGTGGGGCGGTCGCTGTCCTCATCGTCATGGCAATCATGCTGACGCGGCGCGACTCGATGGCGCAGTCCAATCCGTCGCAGAAACTCTTTCGACGCATCGTGGCGGGGATGCTCGCAGGCATCTTTTTCTTTCTCATAGCTCTTGGTATTTCTATTGCGCCTCTGCCGGGCGGGGCACTTGCCGCACCGACAGGGGCACAGGAGATCGCGCGGCTGATGCTTGGGACATATGTGCTGCCGTTTGAGATTGTGGCAGTATTGTTGCTCGCCGCGATGGTCGGTGCACTTGTTCTTGCCAGAGGAGGAGATGCGGCATGATTGGACTTACGGATTTGCTCGTTTTTGCAGCCGTGCTCTTTTGCATTGGTCTTTATGGGCTTCTCACGCGGCGCGGCATCATTCCCATTTTGATGTGCGTGGAGCTTATGCTGAATGCAGTCAATATTAACCTCATTGCATTTGACCGCTTCTACGCGCACAATACGGAGGGGCAGCTGATGGCACTCTTTTCGGTTGCGGTCGCAGCTTCGGAGATTGCCGTCGGGCTCGCGCTCGCATTCCGTCTGTATAGGCTTCGCTTTACGACGAATGTGGATGAAGTGGATGCACTTAGAGATTAGGGGAGAGATATGTTTACATTTGCACTGACGCATGCCTATCTGATTCCCCTGTTTCCGGCGCTTGCATTTCTCATCATCGGGGCGTTTACACGCAGGGAGAAGAAACTTTCGGCGGCAATTGCAGTCTGTATGATGTCGCTTGCATTCGTGTTCTCTGTGGTCGTTGCACTTGCTGTTATGAATAATCAGATCACGATGAGCGATCCCTATGTGATGAAGACACTTTGGGCCAAGGTTGGCGGCGTGGAGATTGTGATGGGTGTGCTCATTGACCCACTGACGGCGATGATGCTCGTCATTGTGACACTCGTTTCCTTGCTTGTCTATATTTACTCGGTCAGCTATATGGATCATGAGGCGGGCATGGGGCGATTCTTTGCGTTCATCTCGCTGTTCTCGGCGGCGATGCTTGGGCTTGTCGCTTCGGTCAATTTCCTCCAGCTCTATGTGTTCTGGGAGGGGGTCGGGCTTTGCTCCTATTTGCTGATCGGCTTTTATTATGAAAAGGCTTCTGCGTATGAGGCGGCGAAGAAGGCGTTCATCACGACGCGCATCGGTGATTTCGGCATGCTGCTCGGCATTCTGCTCGTTCAAATCACATTTGGTACGATGGACTTTATCGAGCTGCGCATGCTTGTACCGTCCTATGTTCTCCTTGCAGGGACGGGGTTTTTGACCGTTATTGGGCTGCTCCTCTTTATGGGACCTATCGGAAAATCGGGGCAGTTCCCGCTCCACGTTTGGCTGCTCGATGCGATGGAGGGACCGACACCCACATCAGCACTCATCCATGCGGCGACGATGGTCGCAGCGGGTGTTTTTCTCGTCGCGCGCGCCTTCTTTATCTTTAGTGAATCGCCCGTGGTGATGGATTTTATTGCAGGGCTGGGTGCCTTTACAGCACTCTTTGCCGCGGTCATTGCCGTCACGCAGCGGCGGTTCAAGGCGGTGCTTGCGTATTCGACCATCAGTCAGCTCGGCTATATGATGATGGCAGTCGGTGTGGGAGCATTCTCTGCTTCTATGTTTCATCTCATGACACATGCGTTTTTCAAGGCAATGCTCTTTCTATGTGCAGGTGCTGTCATGCACGTCCTGCATGAGGAAGCAGATATTACGAAAATGGGTGGTCTATGGAAAAAGATGCCGTTGACCTTTGCTGCGATGGTGATTGGCGTACTTGCAATTTCCGGGATTCCGCCGCTGTCCGGATTTTTTTCAAAGGATGAGATTCTTGCGGCAGTTCTGCACGCGAGTACACCGCTTTATATCATGGCGATGGGAACCTCCTTTTTAACTGCATTTTATATGGCGCGGCTCCTCATTGTGGCATTTCTTGGTGAAAGCCGCAGTCCGTACGAGGCACATGAGGTAGACGCATATATGCGTTGGCCGCTGGTAATTCTTGCACTGCTTACACTTGTGAGCGGTATATGGGGCTATTTTGGTGGGTTCTCTCTTTGGATCCATGCGGGTATTCCGCATCATATGTCGATGGACTATGCCGTCGCAGGGACGAGCACAGTGCTCGCACTTACAGCCTTTGCCGCAGCGTATCAGATTTACGGAAGACATAAATTTCGTGCGGTCATGCAGCAGAGAAGCTTCGGATTTCTTTATAAGGTGGTTTATCATAGATTCTATATCGATGAATGCTATGATTATTTTCGTGAGAGGTTCGTCTATGGCACGGCACGCATCCTGCAGTGGATTGATGAAAATATTTTCGACGGTGCGATGTATGGGCTTGGTGCCTATGCGCTCACTACGAGTGATCTTCTCACGGAGTCCGCGAATGGGCAGGCACAGCGCTATGTTGTTATATTTTATGCGGGTGCTCTGATTCTCCTGTGCTATGCGCTCTACTGGGCAGTGCAGGTCATTGCATACTGGGGAGGTGGGCTGAAGTGATGAGGCTTCCAATTTTGTCGCTCATTCTCCTCACACCGCTTGCAGCAGCGTTCATCATCACGCTGCTGCCGGGGCGGCTGCACGATGCGATTCGGCGACTCTCTGCACTAGCCATGACAGGTGTAACGTTTCTCACGCTCTTTGTCTATGCGGACTATGATATGGTGCGCGGGGGAATGCAGTATACGGAATACATCCCATGGATCACAGATCTTGGGGTGGCATATTCTCTGGGCGTGGACGGTATATCACTGCCCATGCTGCTTCTTTCCAGTGTCGTGGGGCTTGCCACCGTATTCAGCTCGTGGAACATCGAGAAGCGGGTCAAAGAATATTTTGTTCTCCTGCTCATTGTGATTGCGGGTGTTTCAGGATCGTTCCTCGTACGGGATCTCTTTTTCTTCCTCGTGCTCTGTGAGATGGTCGTAATTCCTGCGTATCTCATGGTGCTCATTTGGGGCTCGTCGGAGCGTGTCTCAAAGGAGCATGCGGCAATGAAGATGACGATTTTCCTGCTGATTGGTTCCGCCTTCATGCTTCTCGGAGTACTTTTGCTCTATGTGAGTGCGTATGATGCGGGGATGCGGACATTCGACTTTGCGGCGCTTGCAGCTGCCTCGCTTATGGGGTATATTTCGTGGGAGGTGCAGGTGACGGCATTCTTCCTGCTGCTCATTGGATTTGGGGCACATCTTTCCATGTTCCCGCTGCACATCTGGTCGCCTGATAGCTATTCAGAGGCACCGACGGCAATTTCTATGATCAATGCGGGGGTACTGAAAAAGGTTGGAGGCTATGCACTCATCCGCATAGGGCTTTTTATTCTGCCGCTTGGAGCCAAGTTCTGGGCGCCTGTTATTGCGATACTCGCGGTAGTGGGCGTTATCTACGCCTCCTATATTGCACTTGCGCAGCGCGATATTAAGTATATGATTGCATATTCCTCTGTATCTCATATGGGCTATGTCCTGCTCGGTTTTGCGGCGCTGAACGCTATCAGCATCAGCGGTGCGGTTGCCTATATGGTAGCACATGGCATCATGCTTGCACTCTTTTTCTCACAGGTTGGCTACGTATATGAAAAGACAGGTCTGCGCAGCGTGGAGAAGGTGCGTGGGCTTGCGCATTCTATGCCGCACATCACGGTCGGATTTATGCTTGCAGGACTTTGCTCGCTTGGTCTGCCCGGGCTCATCGGTTTTGTTCCGGAGTTTACGATTTTTGTTGGCGTGATGGGAACCTATCCTGTACTTGCTGTTCTTGCAATCTCCGGCATTGTGTTCACGGCCTTCTACATTCTGCGGATGCTCGCACATGTCCTGTTTGGTCAGGAGCGCGCACAGCTTGTAAATATATCGGATGCAAGGCAGCTTGATATTGCGCCGCTCGTTGTGCTTGGCATCGTTCTCGTCGGTCTTGGCGTATTCCCTGGTCTTTTGATGAATGTTGTAGACACAGGGGTCGCACCACTTACGCCATTCTTTGAAATCATTCAGGATGCGCCAACGATTTTAGGGGGTGGAGACTGATGATGCAGCATATGAATTTTGCAGCGATCTCCATTGAAATCGGCATCGCCGTATTGATGGCGGCAGTGCTTGTTTTTGACCTCGTGATGAAAAAGGATGCGCCGCGCAGCTCCCTTGCATGGCTGACGACAGCAGGGTTACTGGGAGTGCTTGCGCTTGCGGTGGGGATGTATCCGCCTGAGGGCGGTGCAGCGGTCTTCTATGCAGGGCTTTACATTGTTGATGGGTACGCGATGTTCTTTAAGATCTTATTTATCATCGGTGTCCTTTTGACTATTGCATTTGCAGCGGATTATGTAGAGCATATTATGCAGCATCGAGGAGAGTTTTACTTGCTCCTGCTCTCTGCGCTGCTCGGCATGTGCGTCCTTTCCTCGGCGAACGATCTCATGACAGCGTTTGTCGGACTGGAGCTGATGACGATTTCGTTCTATGCGCTCACAGCAATCCGTACGGATGCATCACTTTCGGCAGAGGCAGGCATCAAATATCTCATTTTTGGCTCCGGATCAACAGCAGTGCTGCTTTACGGTATGAGCCTTGTCTATGGCATGACGGGGACAATGGTGTTTCAGAACATCGCGCAGGGACTTGGACTTATGCTCTCCCTGGGACTGATTGGCGTGGTTTTTATCCTTGCAGGTTTTTTCTTCAAACTCTCCATCATACCATTTCACCTCTGGGCACCGGATGTCTATGAGGGGGCACCTGCACCCGTAACAGCGCTGCTCGCTATGTGCTCAAAGGCAGCGGGCATTGCTATTCTCTTGCGCGTTCTCTTTGTGGCATTCCCGTTTCTATCCGTATACTGGGCGCATCTGCTCGCCGTGCTTGCGGGCGTCTCAATGATCGGGGGCAATCTCATGGCATTTCGCCAAACGAATATTAAGCGCATGCTTGCGTATTCGTCGATTGCACAGGCAGGTTATATAATGACTGCGATGGTTGCAGCGAATGCGGCAGGAGGCAAGGCGGTGCTTTTCTACGCGATGGTCTATGTCTTTGCCAATGTTGGTGCATTTGTTACCGTTTCCTATCTTGAGATGAAGCGCGGGGATGCAGATATGGACAGCGTGCGCGGACTCGCCAAGGAATCGCTGTTTCCCGCGGGCATCCTTATGGTTTCTCTGCTCACCATGGCGGGCATTCCACCGACAGCGGGCTTTGTCGGGAAGATCTATATTTTCTCCGCCGCGATTGACGCAGGTTACCTCTGGCTTGCAGGTGTAGGCTTTGTCATGTCGATGATGTCCGTCTACTACTATCTGCTTGTCATCAAGGAGATGTTCTGCGATGTCTCTGTCGAAGAAACGGGTGCCAATGAGCCGCTACACTTGCCGTTTCCGGCATATGCTGCGGGCGTTCTTTCCGTTCTCTTTGCACTCGTGATTGGCATTTGGGCAGAACCGCTCTCGATTTTCAGCAATGTCGCCATCTATACATTTATGCAGTGAATACAAAAACGCCCGACGATTTTCGTCGGGCGTTTTTGTGTTGCGGCGTATGTGTTATTTCGTGTCGTTTAGCATGAGGTCATTGCCATCTTTGAAGAGCATATATTTGGAGAGTGTTTCCTGGAATTTCTCCAAATCGGCAGGCATCCATTTCCCCTTGTCCTTATTCTTGGTGACTTCCACTTCAAAGGACTGCTGTCCCTCGACTTTGGCATTCGTTATTTCTCTTGCCATCAGATTAAGGTAAGCGGTAGCGACCTTGTCCAGTGCTTTGGGATCATTCTCATCGATCCCAAGTTTTGTCATTTCAGCTTCAAAATTCTGGATGGTGCCTCCCAATACTGTCATGTAGTCGATGTAGTCAGTCGTGATCTTGACCTTGGCAGAGTTTTCGCTCTTGGAGACAGTTTCTGCCTTAAACTTCAGCTCTTTGAGTTTATCATCCATCGCTTTTTGGAGTGCATCCAGCGACTCTTTGCTGGGGGCGCCATCTTCTACAGAAATGCTCTTTGAGATTGTGTCCGCGAACTTTGTGCCGACGGAAGCCGCTTCCTTATCTGTCAGCTTAAAGTCTTTGGCAGCAGCGGCATCTCCGTGACCGACTGCTTCCGAGAGTTTCTGGACATCGACATGCGGATCATTTCCACCGCAGCCAGCGAGTGCTACAGAGGAGAACAGCGCAAAGCACAGTGCCAAGAGAATTTTACTCATTGCAGAGATAGGGGAGTTCATTGTTGTTCCTCCTTCAAATACAGCATGACTTTCTTTTCACAGTGAGGGAATGGTTCACAGACCTCCTTTCTTAGAAAGCTTATATTCTAAATGTTAACACAAAGGAGGAGAAAATTCAATGTAAAATCATATATGGCACTATGCTCTATATTACAGAAAGAGCAACATCCCGCCGTGTAAATGCCATAGCAAACCCTAGTGGAGCAAGCACATGACCGCTTGCGCAGCAATGCGTTTGCGTAATGTGGATATGCCGTGACATTTGCTGTAGAGCCTCATATATCCCAATGCAGCTGTGCGGGATTCGGGGTGGCACGGTCAACTTCACGCAGGATCCATGCGGCATTTTCATGTGTTGCCGCAAAGGCATCTGCGAGCGGCTGCTTGTATGCGGGAGGAATTTCCATTGCGTGCAGCGCCATGTGCATATAGTCCTTTGCGATGAGAGGGATGCCGCGCGCGGCGGCGAGATGTGCTTTGAAACGGTATCCGTAGTAGAGATAGCTGTTGTGTGGCACAGCATCCTCCAGTCCTGCGAAGGCATCAATGCGCTCGTTTACTTCTGCTTCTGCTTCTTTTGTCATATGCATCTTGTGCATGAGGTTCCAGCGATCTGCCCAGAGTTCGCCGCGGAGGATATATTTATATAGGAAATCTGTCGATTCGGCACATTCAATCGCCATGTTGATATGCTCAAGTGCTGTTTCTTGTGTATCTTCGCGTTCTCTTTCAAGTGCACTGAGCGCTTGCAGAGCATAGACTTTTTCCTCCACATCCTGTGCATATTCTTCGTTGGGCTGGGCCTCTATGACGCTTTGAAAGAGTTCGAGGGATTCTGCGCGGTGGGCGGGGAGCTGTGCGAGAAAGTGTGCGAGACGTGCACGTGCATGCCAGTCGTCTTTGCCGCCTGCAAAGAGGTCGTGGGGAGGTGCCGCCTCTTTAAGATGGTGCAGGACAATATGGACGAGTTTATGAAATGTTTCATGTGTCATAATTCTATCACCTGTTTCATCTGGCTGAGCAGCGGGAGATCGTGCGTGATAACGATCAGTGTGCGCCCTTTTGCATCCAGTGCTGCAAGGATACATTCAATCAGCCGTGCAGCGCGTACAGCGTCCAGTCCTGCTGTTGGTTCGTCGAGGAGCAGGATCGGGGCATTGGATGCGAGTGCAAGGGCTGTAAGGAGGCGGCTGCGCTGCCCGCCTGAGAGGTGAGAGGCATTTGCACCAAGCGGCTCATCCAGCTCCGCAGGCAGTGCCTTGATGACATCGGCAAGCTGCGCTGTGTCAAGAGCCTCCCATATCTCTGCCTCAGAGATGGTGCCATGGAGGCGGAGGAAATTCTCACGCACGGATGCGCTGAAGAGATAGCTGCCTTGCAGGGATGCGCCAAAGAGGGCGCGCGTATCTGTGGGGGAATATGCAGTATGAGTGTTCCCGCAATAGCGCAGAATACCGTCATCAACCTCCCACAGCCGCAGGAGAAGACTTGCCAATGTGGTTTTGCCGGCACCGCTCTCTCCGATGATGGCAGTATGTTCTCCTCGGTGGATGCAAAGCGAGAGATTGTGCAGGATGGGAATGTCCTTTTGATAGCCGAATGAGATATGGTCTGCCTGTATAAGGGGAACCTCATCGGCACAGATGCTCTGCGCGGCAGTACCCTCTGTTATGACAGGCGGGTGCTCTATCATGATATGGCGGCCGGCTCGCAGTGCCTCTGTTAAGCCAAGAAGTGCTGTGGGCAGCGGGCGATATTCGGAAAGGACTGCCTCTAATACGAGCACCCAGACAGCATACTGAACGCCGGTCAGTGCACCGTGCATGACATGGGGAATCAAAAGCAGGATGAGCAGTACCCATCCTGTGATGCGCAGCAGATCAAGGAGTGTAAAGAACCGGTCACGTCGGCTGTGACGGCATCCCTGCTCGTATTGGAATGCCTCGGCTGAGGCCGATAGGATATGTTTTGCTTGGGAGATGGTTCCTGCAGCATGAAGTTCTGTACGCCCCTCTGTGAGATCCAGCAGAGATTCGCGGTATGCGGCGCTTTCTGTGCGCAGCTCCTGCTCTTGCAGGAGTAGAGGGGGCAATGTGAGATGGAGAACATAAAGGAGTGCGACAACACATGCGCCCAAAGGGCTCAGCGTCAATAGTGCTGCACAGGTAAAGGCTGTGAGCAGTCCTGCGATGAGTGGCTGCGGTGCAGTGCGTAAATAGAAGTCGCGTAGTGTATCGCAGCCTGTGAGGAGATCGTGCAGGAAGGCGCCCTCATGGATATTTCCTGCACGCAGCGGGATCTCCTGAACCGCACGTTGGTAGGTTGCCTGCTGCAGCTCCTCATAGCAGGAAAAGGCGAGGCGATGAGACAGGAGCCGATCGAGGTAACGAAAGACGGCCCGCCCAATGCCGCATGCGCGAACGCCTGTGACGCCAAGAGTGAGCGCTGAGAGTGGCGGCTGTAATGCGGCACTTGCAATGATCCACGCGGCTGCGCCAATGAGTGCAATACCGGAAGCAACAGCGAGGATTCCGGCGAGCAGTGCAGGAGCTGCCTTGCTTGGTGCTGCAAGGGTGAGGAGACGACAGAGTACCTGCTGTGATCTCATAGGTCACCTCCTAGTGCAATGACATGGTCGGCCCATGCGCTGACTGCCGGGCGATGTGATGTTAGAATCAGTGTTCGGCGGTGGGCGAATGTGCGCAGCCCTTCCAGTACGTGTGATTCTGTTTCACCATCAAGCCCTGCTGTGACTTCATCCAACAGGACAATGGGGCGCGCTTGAAAGAATGCGCGGGCAAGTCCCAGGCGGTGTCGCTCTCCCGCAGAAAGAGGGTGTCCGCCCGCCCCGAGCAGCGTATCAAGACCGCTCGGCAGAGTGCGCAGAAAGTCACCGAGTGCAGACAATTCAAGCGCTTGGACGATGTCGCGTTCTGCAGCCTCTGTCTGCCATAGGCTGATATTATCTCTCAGTGTCGCGCCGAATATATGTGGTTCCTGCGGTACATAGCTGATAAGAGCTTGGCGTGTCTCTTCCGAAAGACGAGCAAGATCGAATGCGTTTCCTGCGCCTGCACCATCTGCTAGGTGAATCACGCCCTCTGCTGGAGAGAGCTGGCCCGCGAGCAGGAGGAGCAGTGTGGATTTTCCGCTGCCGCTCGCTCCGGTCAGTACGGTCGATTTTCCTGCGGGAAATTTCAGTGAAAGATCTGTCAAGACGAATTCTTTCGTGAGAGGGTAGCGGTAGGATAAATGTTCTGTACGCACCTCAGGCGGTGTTAGAATGCGGTCGCGCGCCCCATATGACGGTGTTGGAATGTCAAGATAGGGCAGGAGTGCCTCCTCTGCAGTTTTTGCCTCCATGGCAGCGTGAAATGCGATACCGCCCTCGCGCAGCGGTTGATAGAACTGTGGCGCGAGAATGAGGACAAAGAATGCTGCTCTAAAGTCAAGCAGCCCGTCCAGGAGACGAAGACCGATGGAAACTGCAATCAGTGCAATAGAAAGCGTTGTGATAAGTTCTAGGGCAAATGATGAAACAAAGGCCAGACGCAGTACAGACATCGAAGCTTCAGCAAAGGAGCGGCTCATACACCGCAAATGTGCGCCCGCATCCCCTGTGCGCCGAAAGATCTTCAGCGTCATTGCGGCGCGCACCAATTCACCGAATCCCTCTGTCAAAGCACCCATCTTGTCCCACTGGCGCTCGCTGGCGCGCCGTGTTGCCCGTCCGATGAGGTAGAGCAGGAACGGCGCTATTGGCAGTGTTGCGAGAAAGAGCAGCGCTGAAAGCGGATCAACCACAGCAGAGACCACAAGGATCAGCGGGATGAGTACAATGCCTGCAATCATTGTTGGCAATACGGTATGAAAATACTGGTCAAGCGCATCAACACGTTCTAATGCAAGGGTCAGCGTGCCAGCTGCCCGCTGCTTTGCGGTGAGCAGAGACGCATGCAGTGCCTTTCGGCAGGAAAGGCGTGCGATATGAGAGAGCTGCCGTTCGATGCGTCCTTTGGGAAGGCGCAGGAGCGCCATAGACAGGGTGCATAAAAACAGCATCAGAAGCTCTGATGCTGTTTCGCGCAGCCCACCTCCATGCATGAATACAATATCCACAATGGAGGCGGTTTTCCATGCGGCGATGATGATGAGTATGCCGTGCAGCAACTCAATCGCCGCACGCATGAAAACCATATGTCTTTGTATTTGAAGTGTATGCAGGAGAATGCGTTTTTTCATCACGGCTCATCAATACGCATGATGTCCCGTATCATCCGGGGAAATGCGTTTGCGGAAAATATAATATGTCCAGATCTGGTAAGCGAGAACGACGGGGACAAGGAGAGCAGCCGCAATCGTCATAATGGAGAGCGTATACTCTGTAGATGCGGCATTTCGGATCGTCAAGCTCCAACCGGGATTGAGGCTTGATACCATGAGACGCGGAAATAGCCCTGCGAAGAATCCGACTGTTGTGCCTACGATGGCAAGCCCACCGAGAATGAACGCGCCTTTGTGTGCACGCTGATACATTGCAGCAAGCCCGCCGACAAAAAGCACGGCTGAGATGACGAGTGCACCAGCTGCGACAGGACTTGCATAGAGATCTGTTTCAACATAGGTGAGGATCATGCAGGTCACATAGAGAAGGGCTGCGGCAGCACCGAACTTCAGTCCGAATATCCGCGCACGTGAGAGGAGATAGGGATCTGTGAGACGCAGTGTGAGAAAAGATGCTCCATGGAAGGCAAAAACGCATAGGAAAGCTGCGCCGCCGACCACAGTGTAGGGGGTCAGAAGATCGGCAAAACTGCCTTGGTAGACCATGTTAGCACCGATGGGAAGCCCTGCAATCAGATTCGTGACAACGACGCCCCAGAGGAATGCAGGAATCACACTGCCAAAGGTGATGACATTTGACCAAGTGCGCTGCCACTTTTCATCTGTGCGCTGATGGCGGAATTCAAATGCAACAGCGCGCAGAATGAGCGCAACAAGCATGAGGAACAGCGCGATGTAGAAAGTGCTGAACAGCGTTGCATAGACATGTGGAAAGGCAGCGAACATTGCGCCACCCGCCGTAATCATCCAGACTTCGTTGCCGTCCCAGACAGGGCCAATGGTGCGGATCAGCTGACTGCGATCCTTCTCATCATTTGAGAGGAACTGGAGGAGCATACCGACACCATAATCAAACCCCTCCAGGAAGAAAAATCCTGTAAAGAGAACGACGATCAGCACAAACCAGAGAACATTGTAATCCATTACTGACTCCCTCCTTCAAGCGCAGGGGTGATCTGTGTGCGGCGGATAAAACGGAAGGCAATGTAAATTGCTGTGACGATGAGCAGCAGATAGAGTACCGTGAACCCGAGCATCGTAAACCAGATCTCGACCGGCGTGAGATTCGGGGAAACGCCTTCTGCGGTCTTTTGCAGCCCCATGACCAGCCAAGGCTGACGCCCCATCTCTGCAACAATCCAGCCCGCAGAGTTTGCAATAAACGGTATGACAATCAGCCATGGCAATGCACGCAGCAGGATGCGTGCCGACATGAGACGATCCTTTTTCGTCAGATAGAGTACCAGGAATGCGACGAGCATCATGAAGAACCCGGCGCCCACCATGGCACGGAAAGAGTAGAACAGCATCGTTACGTGCGGACGATAATCTCCCGCGCCATACTTTGCGGCAGCCTCCGCCTGCAGATCGTTGATGCCGCGTACCTCTCCGGAGGGGCGGTCATGTACCATAAATGAAAAAAGATAGGGAACGGTGATTTCAAAATCGTTGCGTCCGGCTTCCATATTTGGGTAGGCGAGGACGGCAAACGGTGCGGGATCTTCGGTCTCCCACAGAGCCTCCATCGCGGCAAGTTTCATCGGGCTTGCCTCAGCAAGGTACTGTGTATGGAAATGACCGCTGGCAATCACGCCAAGGACACCGACAATCGTGTAGAGTGCACCTGCGCGAATCGCCTGTGTAAACGCATGGCGTGACTGTTCATCATGGATCAGCTTCCATGCAGAAACGGCAATGATGACAAAGCCCGCCGTTGTGATTCCGGCGAACAGGGTATGCGACTGCTCTCCCAGGATATAGGGGTTCGTGATAAGTTCGGTAAAGCTTGCCATCTCTGCACGTCCGCCCGAAATCGTATAGCCCACGGGATGCTGCATAAAGGAGTTCGCGACGAGAATCCAGAACGCAGATAAATTGCTGCCGAGTGCGACCAGCCAAATACAGGCACAGTGGACTTTCTCCGGCAGTTTGTCCCAGCCGAAGATCCAGATGCCGAGGAAAGTTGACTCCAGGAAGAATGCCGTAAGCGCCTCAAGAGCAAGGGGGGCACCAAAAATATCTCCCATGAAACGAGCATACTCCGACCAATTCATGCCGAATTGGAACTCTTGGACAAGACCTGTGGCAACACCCATTGCAAAATTGATGAGAAAGAGTGTGCCGAAGAAATTCAGCAGCTTTCGACAGGTCTTCTTCCACTCCGGTCGCTTCGTCCGCACATAGCACGTTTCAAGCAGTGCGACGAAGATCGCCATGCCGAGCGTGAGCGGGACGAAGAGAAAGTGATAGATGGTCGTGATTGCAAACTGCCATCGCGACAGCAGCACTTCTTCCATTTCCAAACCCCTCCTAAAAAATAAAACCCACAATATAATACCAGAGACTTCCATCCTATATATTGCGACGAAAGCCTCCAACCGCGTGAATTATATCATAGGTAAAGATGAAATACAAGTTAGAAGAATATTCCTAACTATCAACGAATAGTTGTTAATAAAATCTACGCTCTTAGTGTATTAAGGAGCAGGAGTACGAAGAAGATGCCAAGAGCCGCGGCAACAAATATGTAAGAGAGAGGCTCCAGACCAAAGTAGGTGTATGCGCCTGCCGCAGCAGGTGCAAGCAGCAGTATAAACAGCGCAGTCAGCCATCCGTTCTGCACAGCGCAGGCGCGTGCTGCATTGCTGCTGTCCCAGAGGGTGACGAGCGAGAGGATTCCCGTTTTGTCAAGTTCGATATCCGGTGTAAAGTTTGTTGGATGTCCTTGGTTTTTCCGTGTTTGTTCTTCGAAGTAAGCGGCGTCTTCGGGAGCAATGAGAGAGGGGGCCGGGGGCGGTGCTGCCGCATCCTCGTTCTCGACATATGGACCGCGCAGGAGCTCTGCACGGAGCGGGTCACTCGGGGCTTCTTCCGGAGCAGTCTGTGGCTCTTTTTTGAGCGAGGATGGGCATCCAATGCTGATGTCTGCCGTGCTCATCGCGGCTTGATCCGTCGCAGGATCACCAACCATGGCAACGATGGCGCCGCGTGACTGGAGCAGTCGAATTTCACGTGCCTTGTCTGTACCCGTCAGATCGGAGCGCACTTCCTCGATGCGCAGCTCTTTTCCGGTGGCATTTGCGAGGCGCTTTGTTTCACCGGTCAGCAGTATGAGGGAGAGCCCGCGCTCGCGGAGCTGGTGGAGTGCGCGTCTGGCATTTGGGCAAATATCGTCTCGGACGGCGATGATGCCGCGTGCATATTTACTCGAACTGACGAAAAGAGGTGTCTGTCCACTCGTTGCGAGTTGGTCAGCACGTGTGAGGAGTGCTGCGCTGATGTTGATTTTTCCTTTGTTCATCCACTCGCGCTTACCGACGCGTACGGGGGTTTGTGCAATGAGTGCCTCTACGCCAAAACTGGCTGTCTCATGCGTCATGGAACTTGGCTGCAGCCGCAGACCGCGCTCCATGGCTGTGGTGTAAATTGCATGTGCATAAGGGTGTGTCGCCTCACGTTCCGCACCGGCCGCCATGGATAACAGAGAACTCTGCGTCATGCCCTCCGGAAACAGACCTGATATGAAAATATTGCCCTCTGTGAGTGTGCCATTGCGATTGAATGCAATCGTGTCAACACGCATCAGATCTGTGAGCGCACTCATACGGCTGCATGCAGATACACAGCCGCGCAGCATACGTTTTATACGCCATGCGATGAGGTAACGTGCAGCGATGCGCGGCAGTGGAGATGCGGCGAGGAATACGGCGAGAAAAATCTCGGAGGTACGCTCAAGAGAAATCCCGGTTGTGACATACCAGTACCCCGCAGCGAGTACAGCGAGCAGAACACTGGCGATAAAATGGAAAAAGATGGAGAAAAAACTTTTCAAGGATACTCAGCCCCTTTGCATTGCGAACTTCATAGGAAATTATATCATAGGAGGAGAAAAGAGACAAACAAGATTCACTAAAAATGATGACGGGTCTAGGACAACGAGTTGTCTCCATCATGGGGGAGATGGGGCGTGCCTTTGATGGTAGTTATGCAGAGTATGTGCTGCTTCCGAATGTGCAGATTTATCCCGTCACGAACAATCTGCATTGGGAGGTGTTTGCGGCAATTCCGGAGACTTATTATACGGCGTTTGGCTCACTGAAAAATCTACACATCGAGGATGGACATACAGTTCTCGTGCGCAGCGGGGCAAGCGGCGTCGGAATTGCATTTTTGCGGCTCCTGCGTGCGCAGTTCCCACATATGCGGATTGACGGCACAACACGCCGTGCGGACATGGAGGGACGGATGCGTGCGGAGGGCTACAGCTATGTTGTCACCGAAACAAATGGGACACTCAATACCGAGGGGCGGTATGACCGTATCCTTGATCTTGTTGGCGCGGCAGCGATGAAGGACAGCATGCACCGTCTAAAGTGCGGCGGTATTTTGTGCAATACAGGTCAGCTTGGTGGACAGTGGTATTTGGGAGACTTTGATCCCATTGTCGATCTTGCACAGAATGCCTATCTTACATCATTTTACTCCGGCAATGTATGTGAGGAACACCTGTATGAGCTGTTTGATTATATCGAAAAATATCGTGTTCCCGCGCATCCGGTTCGTGTCTTTTCACTTGCGGAGACGGCAGATGCCCACCGTTATCTGGAAGGGCAGGATGGATTTGGAAAAGTTGTTGTCACTGTATGAAAATATCCCCTTTCGAATCGCAGCAGCATTTGGGAGGGATTTTTATTTGCGTCGGGTCGTACCTTTATGATATAGTAATTAAAAATATTATATTTACATTTATGGGGGCTTGAGATATGGAACTCTTGCAGGCAGTGGGGGCGATTCTCATAGAACGCAGTGCGTTCTTTTTGCAGCTTACCATCGAGCACCTTTGGATTTCTGCGGCGGCGATCGGCATTGCCATTCTCGTGGGCGGACTTGCAGGCATCGCAATCAGCCAATATGATGCAGCGGCAAAGCCGACGCTTGGCATGGTCAACTTTCTCTATACCATCCCTTCGATTTCGATGCTGGGATTTTTGATTCCGTTCTTTGGGGTTGGCAACCGGTCGGCGATTATTGCGCTCACAATCTATGCGCTGCTGCCAATGGTACGTGCGACGCATACGGGACTGACACATATTCATCCCGCGCTCATCGAGGCCGCTGTCGGTATGGGCGGGACGGCATTTCAGGTGTTGACACGCATTAAAATTCCGCTTGCAATGCCCGTCATTATGTCCGGCATCCGCAGTATGGCGACAATGACGATTGCCCTTGCGGGCATAGCATCTTTCATTGGTGCAGGTGGGCTGGGCGTTGCAATTTACCGCGGCATTACGACAAATCATGCTGCATTGACGATTGCGGGCAGTATACTGATTGCAGCGCTTGCGCTCATCGTGGATATGGGGCTTGGCAGGATAGAGCAGGGGCTGACACGATGCAGATCCGCTGGCACAAGCATGCACCTCGCCTGTGCAGCGGCGTTTGGGGCGGTGCTCTTTGCCGTGGGCAGCATCATTTTGGGAGGTGCCGGACAAGGGAATGTGGTTCGTATTGCGACAAAACCTATGACAGAGCAGCTCATTATAGGGGAAATGCTGAAATGCGTCATTGAACATGATACCAACCTTGAGGTTATGCTCACTGCCGGGGTCGGAGGTGGTACGTCCAATATTCATCCTGCAATGGAGCGCGGTGTATTCGATATTTATCCTGAGTATACGGGGACGGGCTGGAACATGGTGCTGAAGGAAGACGCGCAGTATAGTGAGGATATGTTCCCGCTGCTTATGGAGGCATATCGTGAGCGCTTCCATATGCGCTGGGTTGGCATGTACGGTTTTAATGACACGTTTGGCATTGTCGTTCGGCGTGATATTGCGGAGCAATATCATTTGCAGACGTATTCTGATCTGCGGCGTGCCGCATCGGTACTGGTCTTTGGCGCAGAATACGATTTTTTTGAGCGTGAGGACGGATATACGGCGCTCTGCAAGGCATATGGGCTTTCCTTTGCGCGGACGATAGATATGGATATTGGGCTGAAATATCAAGCCCTTGCGCGCAGCGAGGTCGATGTGATGACGGTGTTCACGACAGATGGACAGCTTGCATCAGCAGATGCCGTTATGCTCGTGGATGATCGGCAGTTCTTTCCATCCTATCGCTGTGGCAATGTCGTACGCGAGGAAATCCTGACCGTGCACCCAGAGCTTGTGGACACGCTTGAAAAACTGACCGGCATCATCAGTGATGTTGAGATGGCAAAGATGAACTACGCCGTCGAAACGAATGGGGAGGATCCCCGTGCTGTGGCAGAGGCGTTCCTGCGCACAAAGGAGGTGCTGTGATGGAACCTGTGATTTCCTATCAAAACGTTACGAAGATATATGGTGCCCAGACTGTTTTGCATGATGTCAGCCTTGACATTGCAGTGGGTACGTTTGTGACGGTTGTCGGCGCGTCCGGCGGCGGAAAGACAACACTGCTCAAGATGGTGAACAGGCTCATCGAGCCTACATCCGGCGAGATCTTTATCCGTGGACAAAATATAAAGGAGCTTGATCTAATAGAACTGCGCCGCAGTATTGGGTATGCAATTCAAGGCAGTGTGCTTTTTCCGCATATGACCGTGGAGGAGAACATCTCCTATGTACCGCGTCTCTGGAATAAGGGAGATCATGCCCGCACGCGGCGTGCCGTGCAGAAATGGATGGAGCTGATGCATCTGCCGGAGACACTCTTGTCCCGGTATCCGGACGAGCTGTCGGGAGGGCAGCAGCAGCGTGTTGGGATTGCGCGTGCACTGGCAGCCTCACCGGAGATCCTGTTGATGGACGAGCCGTTTGGTGCCGTCGATGAGGTTACACGCAGCGCTTTGCAGGAGGAGCTAAGGCGTATTTATCGGGAGACAGGCATTACCATTCTCTTTGTTACGCATGACATACGGGAGGCAATGAGGCTCGGCACCCATGTGATTGTTGTCGCAGAAGGATGTGTTCATCAGTATGGGACACCGGAGGCGGTGCGAGAAAATCCTGCGACGGCATTTGTTGCACAGTTGATGCAGGTTTTAAAGGGGTGAATGCAGAATATGCAAAATCTTTGACCGTTTCCATTTGAATCCGGCGCGTTTCAATGGTAGAATAAAAAAGCAGTATATAGAATCGGCAGGAGGAAGCGGCATGGATATACATACAGTGAAGGAAAAGCAGGATAAGGTACTCCGTTTGATGGCGGAGAAGTACCCAACGAAGGAAATTGTCTATGAGAAAATTGTCTATTTAGAGTCGCAGCTCATGCTACCCAAAGGGACAGAGCATTTTATGAGCGATCTGCATGGGGCATATGATTCTTTTTTCCACATTCTCAATAACTGTTCCGGGGTTATCAAGGAGAAGGTGGATTATTGTTTTGGTGAGCGTATGACAGAGGAGGAGAAGGCAGAGTTTTGTACGCTCATTTACTATCCACGCGAAAAAGTTGAGCAGCTTGCGGACACGGGGAAGAATACGCCGATTTGGTACCAGCAGAATCTTGCGAATCTGCTTGAACTGACGAAGCTGATGAGTTGGAAATTCCCGGCAAACAAGATGCGGGGGTACATCCCGAAACGCTATGAATCTGTGATTGTAGAGCTGATGAATACCCGTCCCGAACATGATGAGGCACAGCTTTACTACTATAAGCAGCTGATTGAAACCATTGTGGAGATCGGCGGTGGGACGGATTACATCGAAGCGTTCAGCATCCTCATCAAGCGGCTCGCCGTTGAGCGGATTCATATTGTCGGGGACTTCTTTGACCGCGGCGATCGTCCCGATGGCATTCTTGATCTTCTTATGGAGCACCCTTCCGTCGATATTCAGTGGGGCAACCATGATGTGCTCTGGATGGGTGCAGCGCTTGGCAGCGAGGTCTGTATCGCTGCGGTGATTCGCAACTCTCTGCGCTACCGCAATACGGATGTGCTGGAACGGGGGTACGGCATCAGTCTGCGGCCGCTCTCGACATTTGCTTCCCGCATCTATCCCGATGAGAACCCCATCAAGGCGGCAGAACGCGCCATTACAATGATGATGTTCAAGCTGGAGGGAGCGCTCATTCGGCGCAATCCGGACTTTCATATGGAGGATCGCCTGCTGCTCGACAAGATCGATTTCCGCTCGTCCTATGTCACCCTTGGCAGTGGCCGGCGTGTGGAGCTTGAGAGCGCGTATTTCCCGACGATTGATGATGGGACGGATTGTTATGCACTGACGGAGGAGGAACAGCAGATCATTCAGGATCTGCGCTCGTACTTCCTTGAGAGCAAGGCACTGCAGCGTCATGTGGATTACATCTATGAGCGCGGCAGTATGTATATGTGCTATAACGGCAACCTGCTCTTTCATGCCTGTGTTCTCTTGGACGAGACAGGAGACTTTCGTACAGTGACATATCAGGGCAAGGAGTACCGCGGACGTGCGTGGATGGACTTCTGTGAGGAAAAGGCGCGTGAAGCGTGGAACGAGCACACGCGTGAAGGGTTGGACTTTATGTACTTCCTCTGGTGCGGACTTCTCGCACCGACCTCCGGCCGATCATTTACAACGTTCGAGCGGTCTTTTATTGCTGATGAGAGCACATGGGAGGAACCGTCTGACCCATATTTTCGCCTCATTAACGACGAGAAAATCTGCGAAAAGATCTTGGCGGAATTTGGCCTTGACCCAAAGCGCGGACATATCATCAATGGACATGTTCCTGTCAAGGTGAAAAAAGGGGAAAGTCCCTTGCGTGCCAATGGGCGGGCAATCATCATCGACGGCGGTTTTGCTGCACCGTTCCGGGCGAAGACGGGCATCTCCGGCTATACGCTCATCTATAATTCACGCGGACTGCGGCTTTTGCAGCATCAGAAAATTGCAAGTGTCCGCGATGCCCTCAAAGAAAACCGGGACATCGAGTCTGTGTCCCAGACCGTCGAGCTGCAGGCACGCAGTTCGCTTGTACGTGATACTGACCGTGGTGCTGTCATCGCAGATGAGATTGCCGACCTTCATGCGTTGCTGCATGCGTATCAGACAGGGCATATCAAGCCGCAGTAAGAGAATAAGAAAGCCCGCACATTGCATTTGATGTGCGGGCTTTCTTATTCTCTTATGGATTCTTCTTCAGCCACATACTCCACGGTACGGCATAGTCGTTCTCGTGATTCTGCTGAACGTAGTCGTAGAACTTTGCGATCATCTCTGACTTGTGATGGTAGTCTGCATCCTCCCATCCCGTCGGTGCATGCTGCGTGGTCGGGTCGTAGGCGAGGTATGCTCCGCCGAGCAGGTACTGACGATAGAGGATGTCCTTCAGCGGGACGGAGGGATTTTTCATCATATCGTACATCGCCATAAAGC